>ENA-ORSC01000389-ORSC01000389.1-human-gut-metagenome-genome-assembly--contig:-NODE-389-length-36070-cov-4.345106_pt1 | contig 36070 bp, 35 predicted proteins | sample MGYA00242178_ERZ509140 | MGnify/ENA primary metagenome ERZ509140 (study PRJEB26280, sample SAMEA2338681) | human gut metagenome | biome: human gut; feature: human-associated habitat; material: faeces... | reverse complement strand
AACTGATCCATCCCGTAGCTATGGAGCAGGGTCTTACCTTCGCTATCCGTGAAGGTGGTAGAACCGTTGGTTCCGGTCGTGTAGCTACCATCATTGAGTAATTTCGAGTGATTGTTCACAAAACTAGTATTTAAAAGGCTTCCGAGGTTTTCCTCGGGAGCCTTTTTACGTCTGTGTAACAGTGAAAGTGTAGTCAGCGGTGCCAAAACGGTGCCAAAAACTACGCAAGTAAATTTTAAAGTAATTACTACAACTGTAATGGAATAGACCATATGTTCCGACTGTTCAAAAATGCAACGGAGATGTAAAATAACAATATCATATTTTACGGAGGTGTATTATGGGGTCTTCTGGTAATGGAATGTTTGGAACGTATCGTGGTGGTGGAGCAGGTTCAATTGTTAGAGGAGGAAATAATGGAGGCGATGAATGTCCATTAGCTATTGAAAATATTCTATTGGAGGATGTGGCTATATCAGAATATTTTCAGAATCATAAAGATGTGCCTTCCACTGGACAAGCAGTTGAATTATCAATGCAGTTAGTTAACAAGAGATTGGCTGTTGTTTTGTCCAGTACTCAAGAGGTTATTGGAAATCTGCCAGTATCTTATAACTATTTGAATTTGTGTATAAAAAAGGGAAAAAGATATTCAGGAGAAATTAAGTCGTCTGGATTATCACCTGTTCCTTTTATTGTGGTAAATTTGTATGCATAACAGAAAAATATTGATAATTGGAGAGGTATATGTAGACCAGCATCTTGATATTATAGAGAATGGATACAGTACATCAAGACTTGGCGGGATTTTTCATGCCGCAAGAAGTTGTGATGCGCTGAATATAGAATATGCATTGGCATATTATGCACCAGATTATCTTGTAAAGGATGTTGAAAAGTTTGGGATTGATGTGTTAAGAGCAAGTAGTATATTTCGTTTAGGTAAAGTGGATAAGGCACCCAACGTAATGTTAATTGGTCAGTCGGATGAGAGTGGTAATCAGCTATATGAGAACATATTAGGTAGGCAAGCAGAATATGTCAGCATGTTACCATTTATGCAGGTATTAGACGATTTCGATCCGACAGATATAATTATCTTTCCGGGAAGGTATGGGAATGCAGGAATTTTAAGTAACCTTTCAAATTATGAAGGAAAAATTCATATAGATATGAATTATGACTGTGATGATATTTTGGATTTAGATACAATAAAAATTCAGACTGTATTCTTATCGACATCATCCACCTCATTTGAAGAGTTTTTTAAAGAAATTAGTTATGATAATTTAATAAAATATTTTGACAAAAAGAATGTCAGTCAGTTATTAATAAAGGAAAATAGAGGTGGTTCATGGCTTTATGATTTCAAGGAAAAAACAAGTTATGAGGCACCTGCTCATATCGGAGAGATTATTCATTCTGTGGGAGTAGGAGATGTATATGATATAGCATTTATGTCTGAAATGGTTGGAACTAATATTGCAGGTAATATGGCATTTGCAGCGTGGATGTCAAGTTTATATGCACAAACAATTCAACAAGAAAAATTTAAAGAAAATGTAGAGCTCATTGTTCAGAATATTGAAGATTTTGTTGAAATGGAAGGAATAAGAGTTCCATGGAATGAAAGAGTAAACTATCCAATTTATATGGCAGCTCCAGATTTTGATTATGTAGATACAGAGAAATTGGATATTTTAGAGGATTCTCTTTTATATCATAATTTTAAACCTCGGAGACCAATCCAAGAAAATGGACAAGTGAATAAAGAGATGGACATGAATGAAGAACGTGCTATATTTGCTAAAGATATGGAATTGTTATCGGAATGCAAGATAATGATAGCAACATTACTCTACAACGACCAAGGAACGTTGGTAGAAATCGGGAATTATCAAGCAAATGGAAAACCAATAATACTTTATGATCCGTATCTCAAACTGGATAATATGTTTTTAAAGAATTCATGTACATATTATTGCAAGACGAAGAGTCAAGTAATTGATGCAGTATTTACTGTGGTTAGTAGGATGGTGAAAAATGGAGAATAATTTTGATTGTCTTTTGCTTGCTTCTGGTGGAATGGATTCTACCGTTTTGGCATATAAGCTTGCTAAAGAAAATAAAAATGTAGTAATTTTATTTATTGATTACGGTCAACACTGTAAGGATAAGGAATATCAAACACTTTTACAAGTACTTCCTGAAGAATATGTAGATAATGTGCGTGTTATAAAAATTGGTGATGTTTATAAGGAATCAAATTCGAGAATGATAATAGAAGCCAATTTGTGGGAAGATAATGTTGTGGCAGAGGATATGTATCTCCCGTATAGAAATATTTTGTTTATTTCATTGGCATCTGCATATGCGCAATCTATGGGAATAAAAGATGTGTATACCGCATTTATTAATAGCAACCATGCAAAAGAGATAGATTGTTCTATGGAATTTTTTACAAAATTGGAAAGTTTGTTATATGAATATGGCTCTATTAGGATTAATATGCCATTTCGTGAAATGACAAAAACAGAGGTGGCAAAGTTAGGATTAGAACTAAATGCTCCTATTGAGATAACGTATTCATGTCAGGTAAATTCAGATATGCCATGTGGAGCGTGTCCAAACTGTGTTGATCGCATTAATGCGATAAATAATATACTAGAGGAAAAGATTAATGGATAATATAGATAACTCAGTTCAAAAGGTTATAGACCTTTTGGAAAGAATTCCCCATAATTATGCTGAAATTACACAAAGAACACCATATTATAATATGGCAGCAACATTGACAGATTCAGTATTGCAAGCAGGAATGAATTACAAAAGTGTGGTGTATCCAAGAGTTTATAATATTCTGAGCAAATATTCGGATTATAGGACAACATGTGATTTTATAATACTATTTCAGACAATACCAATTGAGGAAATAATACAATGGAAAAATAAAAGAAAGCAAAACACAATCTGTAATTTGGCTTTGTATTTGTATAATTGTAATATAAATACAGAAGATGATTTGGCGGAGTGGATTTTGGATGATGGGAATGCGGAGAGCTTATTAGAAATTAATGGAGTAGGAAGAAAGACTATTGATTATATGAAATTACTATCTGGTCAGCAAGCGATTCCGATTGACAGGCATATGTTTCAATTTCTTGAAATAGCAGGTGTTTTGACAGCCGATTATAAGGAAGCAAGTAGAATATTGCGAAAGACTGCATCTGTATTAGAAGTGGGTGAAAGTGTGTTAGATAAAACTATATGGAATTATATGTCACAAAAAAAGTCAGATGGACAGATGTCGATTTTTGATATATTCGGAGATATTATGGTATAATATTTCGGAAAGCTTAAATTACCAAACAGAAAGCATGAGATTGACCTTGAAAATTATGAATAGACGTGATATAATGTGCATAGAATAAAGCTGTAATGCATTACAGTTTGGGCTGGTCGAAAGACCCGGGTCCATCAGCGGATGGGGAGGTTCCCCATTATTGGCGGGTATATACCCGCCATTTTTTTTACAGAATTTGAAGTAAGAAGGCGCTATATGAAAGAACTAAGTATTTTTATTGATGAGTCTGGGGATTTTGGTGAATATGATTATCATTCTCCTTGGTATATAGTTACAATGGTATTTCATGAACAAGAAGCATCCATTCAAGAGCCAATGGAATATTTAAATAGAGAATTATCACTTTTGGGATTAGAAAATCATTGTATACATACAGGCCCTATTATTCGAAAAGAGGAAGAATACTCTGAAATGGATTATATAGAACGTAGAAAGATATTTAATAAGATGGTTACGTTTATGAGACAGAGTGGGGTAAAATATAAAGCTTTCCATATAGAGAAAAAGCATATTGAAGATATTGTTGAAGCAACGGGTAAACTTTCAAAGCAAATATCTGTTTTTATTAGGGAGCACTATGACTTCTTGCTTTCGTTCGACTTGGTTAAAATATACTATGATAATGGACAAGTAGAGTTAAACAAAATATTATCGACCTTGTTTAATGCATTTTTGCCAAGAGTGGAGTTTCGAAAAGTAAAACCATCGGATTATAGGTTGTTTCAGGTGGCTGATATGATATGCACTTTTGAACTGTTAAAGCTAAAAATACAGAATCATTCCTTTTCGAAATCAGAGCAAATATTCTTTGGCTCAGTAAATGATTTAAAGAGAAACTACTTGAAGATTGTCAAAAGACAGGATATTGATCATTAGGCAATAACTCCAGTGAATTCAACGATTCACTGGAGTTATTTTTACCATCCCTTAATCTGTTTAATCTGTTCTGCCCGTTCGGGATCTCTGTGATACTGCAGCTTGAATTGTATCGTTTCCACCACTTCTTTCCTAGCTTCATCATCCAACTGGTAAAAGGAAGTCAGCAAATTATCCACATCAGGCATACTGTTTTTCCCGAAAAGATACATAAGCGGGTACATGGAATTTTTTAAATACGTTTTTACCCGATTTCCGTCAAGAGCGCCATTCAATCCATTCGGTAATGTAGGATATATTTCTTCTTCTGTGATTGCACCCGAAAAGGGACTGGCAGAGCATATCTCATTCACGTCAATTTCTAATTCATTTGCCAGTCTAAGTGCAAAGTCAAATCGGATATTAGAATCCTTTTGAATAATTGAATAAAGTGTTGTGGCACTGATACCAGTTGCTTTTGCAATCTGGCGGACATTCGTGCCTTTACTGTCTAATATTTCTTTCAGTTTCTTACCGTCTCCCATTGAAACCTCCTGTTTTCATAAATTTAAAATTTACGAATTGCATAAATATAATTATTATCATAGCACAAATACGAAAGACATAAAAGAATAATTTTCAAAAATAGCATATACGAATATCGTAAAAATATAATTACGAAATCTTGACAAGGGAAATATGTAGTGATAATATGAATGTACGAAAATCATACACAAAACAAATACTAGAAATGTAACGAGATTCAAAGTATAGAAGGGAGGACGAATGTATGGCGAATTATCAATATATGATGAGTGCCGATGATGTAGCCCGAGAATTGAATTGTTCCAAATCTCATGCGTACAAGCTGGTAAAAAGCATGAATGAAGAGTTGGCTTCGCAAGGATATATCACAATGGCTGGAAGAATTCCAAGAGCGTATTGGGCGAAAAAAATGTATGGCTACGAATTATCAGTAGGATAGGAAAGGAGAGCAGTATGGCATACAAAGAAAAAGACACTAAGAAATGGACAGCCCAATGGTTTGAAACAAATGCCAGGGGTGAAAAGAAAAAGCGAAGAAAAAGAGGTTTTGAGACAAAGCGAGAGGCTCTTGAGTATGAGCGACAGAAGAAATTGAATAACAGCAGAAGTATGGATATGAAGCTAAGTGAATTTATGGAAGTTTATTTTGAAGATAAGCAGAATGAGCTGAAGGAACGCACCATGAAGAACAAACGATATATGATGGAGCAACACATCATTCCGTATTTTGGTAATCAGATGATGAGTGAGATAACTGCAGGGCAGATTATTCAGTGGCAGAATGAAATGCAGACCAAAGGATTTTCGGAAGCCTACTTAAGAATGATACAAAATCAGCTAACTAGCTTATTCACTCACGCTTCACGAATTTACGATTTACACACAAATCCTTGTAAAAAAGTTAAGCGTATGGGAAGCTCGGATAACAGAAGTCTGGATTTCTGGACAGTAGATGAGTACCAAAAGTTCATACAGACGATGGAACCGGGAAGCAGATACTATCTTATCTTTGAAATACTCTTTTGGACGGGGTGTAGAATTGGAGAGTTGTTGGCACTTACACCAAAGGATGTTGATTTTGAAAGAAATCAAATCAGCATTACCAAGACTTACTATCGAACAGAAAGGCAGGATGTGATTACGGAGCCTAAGACGAAGCAATCTGTAAGACTGATAGAAATACCGGAGTTTCTTAAACAGGAGATTAAGGATTTTATAGATAGTCATTATGGGATGCCGGAGAATGAAAGACTCTTCCCTATTGTGCAGGAAGCAGTACAGCACAAGATGAAGCACCAAATGGAGAAAGCAGGAGTAAAGAAAATTCGAGTTCACGATTTGAGACATTCGCATGTGGCGTATTTAATTAATAAAGGAATTGAGCCCATTCTGATAAAGGAGAGGGTGGGACACAAAGATATACGTATCACATTAAATACTTACGGACACTTATATCCGAACCAACAAAGAAAAGTAGCGGATATGCTGGATTTTGAAAAAGAGAAAAGCCCTAACAGCGGCAACTGCTAGGACTTGTGATAACAGGAAAACCTCTGTTACCTATGTAATCACAGCATAAGTATAACAGAGGTTCTTCCGTGTGACAATGAGATTTTAGGAAACGGAGGACTTTATGGAAGAAAAGAAAACAGAACTGAAAATGATTAAGATGTCAGAAGTGCAGTCGCAGGAGATAGAGTGGCTTTGGTATCCATTCATCCCTTATGGAAAGCTGACAATCGTACAAGGTGATCCTGGAGACGGAAAGACAACCTTGATATTAAATATTGCTGCCAAGTTATCCAAAGGAGAGGGGATGGATAATGATATGAAGCTGATGGAATCAATGAACATTATTTATCAGACTGCCGAGGACGGGCTTGCAGATACTGTAAAGCCAAGGCTTGAAAAGGCAGGTGCAGATTGTGAGAGGATATTGATAATTGATGAAAGCGACAAATCCCTTTCTATGGCAGATGATAGGCTGGAAGAAGCCATTATCCAGACGGGAGCGAGGATGTTGATTTTAGACCCGATACAAGCCTATTTGGGTGGTGGCATAGATATGAACAGAGCAAATGAAGCAAGGGATATGACGAAGCGATTAGGAGCTTTGGCGGAGAAATACAAATGTGCCATTATTCTTATCGGTCATATGAATAAGGCATCTGGTAATAAGGCGGCTTATAGGGGCATGGGTTCTATTGATTTCTTTGCAGTAGCAAGGAGCGTGTTGTTAGTCGGCAGAGTGGAAGGAGAACCTAATATCAGAGCAGTTGTTCAGATAAAAAATAATTTGGCACAGTTCGGACATCCCAAGGCATTTGAACTGATGGAACGTGGTTTTAAGTGGATGGGAGATTATGAGATTACAGCGGATGAAGTGCTTGGTGGTATTGCCCCAAAAGCAAATAAATTGGAGCAGGCAAAGCGGATGCTTCGGGAACTGGCAGAGACTTCTAATGCGGTACAGAGTAATGAGATTTTTGATATGGCTGAGGAACAGGGGATTTCTAAAAGAACATTGGAAAATGCCAAAAAGGAGCTGTGTATCAGGGCAAGAAAAATCAATAACTCATGGTATTGGGAACTGGATAAGATAAAGCAGATTTAAGGGAAGACCGCAACAATGCAGACTATATAAAATTTGCGGTGATAAACCTTGCAAGGTTGCAAAATTTATATACCTTGCGTTGTTGCGGTCTTGATGGAAAGGATGGATTGATAGGATTGAAAAATATGCAGATTTCATAGGAATTATTTATTGCACTCCTTAAATATCACTTGGTGGAAATAGATGATGTTTTACCGGAGATAAAGAAAGGTTTGGAAGAAAAATTGGAAGCTATGGTAAGGCGGGATTTATATACAAAATATAAGACTGCACCAACCGAGGAAGAGAGAGAAAAGGCAAGGCAGGAGTATCTGGAAAAGGTGGGAATGCACCGGAGCTTCCGATGGTAAAATTTTTCCTTCGGTGTGTAGGATGGGAGCGTGGCACGCTCCTGTAAATATGGTTAAGGAGAAAGAAGTGTGAGGGAACAAATGGCAGGAGCCGGACTTCTCTCACAAGCCCTCGGCGTTTGAGAGCGAAATACACCCATCGCACAAATCTTCGATTTGTACTCTGTGTATTTCGCCCTTGCAGGGGGCTGACATTCGCAATCCGCTATGCTACTTGCTCATGAACGCAGCTGCTTCGCAGTACAGCGAAAGAGCATCGCTGTATAAGCATTTACAATGCTTACCTGCGTTCAAATGCTGTCGCATTTGTGCCCATGTCGGATACGGCAATGAGTTCGTAAACGGACACCTATGTGTCCACTCACAATGGCATAATCGCCATCATTTTTCAAAGAAAGGGGCAATGTCTATTGTAAGAAATTCATTTATACAGATGTCAAAATTGACAAATTTAAAAGGCAGGATTAACTATATCTCCAGTCACGCAAGGCAGGAAAATTTGTACGTAGTTTATGAAACAACTGACCGTAAATTTTGGACGGAGCTTGCTAAGTGCAATCAGGAGGAATTTAAGAAAAGCGGAACGGAAGGAACCTGCATTGAAGCGAGGGAGCTTATCATTGCACTGCCGGAAAGTTTTGTGGATTATGAGCCGGACAAGCTGCTGAGATTTTTTACGAAACACTTCAAACAAAATTATGGTGTGGAGTGTATCGCTGCCCTGCACCACAACAAACGCAAGACCAATTATCATATCCATCTTATCTTTTCGGAACGAAAGCTGCTTGATGATCCTGTGGTGAAGATTGCCACAAGGAACATGTTTTATGATGAAAACGGAAAGCATGTTCGCACCAAAAAAGAGATACTGGATGAAGACGGTCAGCTTCGAAGCGGTTGCAAAATCATACCTAAGGGTGAAGTGTATGAGCGTAACATTTTTACCATTAAGGACAGTCGATTTAAGAGCGACAGTTTCCTTGATGAAGTAAAGCGCTCCTATACAGACCTTATCAATATTTATGTGCGGGATGATAAGGAGAAGCTGAAAGTATTCGATAAGAATGGTGTGTATCTGCCAATGAAGAAAATTGGAAAAAACAATCTCAAAGCAGAGCAGATTGAAGCGGATAATCGGGTTCGTACCATGTGGAACCAGACGGTGGACAGGGCATTGGTCAGCGGTGTGCCGGAGGAACAGATTTTAGAAGTGAAACAGAGTGAAATCGGACAGACAGCAAAAGCGTCTATTCAGAAGTCAGGGAGAAATCCGGCACTGTTTAAAAGCCTGATTATGACGGCTATATATGCTTTGGAGCTTCTGATTAGTAAGGTGTTTAAAACAGCTTTGGAAAAGGCTGATAAGGTGACGGAAGGGGGTGTAAAGTCAGAGCCGGAGCAGATGAAAGTTTGGGCAGTCAATGAGCTTGTGATGGCGAAAAGTGAACCGATACCGGAAATGCCGAAGAAGTCCGAACCTGCTTCCAACTATCCAAGGCTTGCAGATATTTATAGCAAGTTGGAAAAGCAGAACAAAGCCATTTGTCAAAGGGAGCAACAGCTTGCAAGTGTTGAGAAGGAGATTGCCGGAACAAAAGGGATTTTCAAGGGAAAACAGCGTAAGGAGTTGCAGGAGCAGGCAGAACAGTTAATGATACAGATAGCCAATATGAAACAGTATTTGTCAAGTATTGTGCAGAGTTATGGCTATAACAATGTAAAGGAGTTCTTGGCTGAATACCATACCTGTAAAACTGAATACTGCGATTATCAGTCTGCAGTTGCAAGGTGGGAACAGCAGGCTGGAAATAAGGCAGAGTCGGACAGCTTAAAAGCAAGGCTTCAAAGAAAGGCGCAAGAAGTAAAGGAACGAGAAAACAACAGACAGAGCCAGCATTACCGGAGCGATAGAGGTGGCAGATAGGAAAATATATAATCATATTGACAAACAAGACCACAAGTGATAGTCTCTAAATAAGACTACTGCTTGTGGTCTACTGGCTTTAGGAGGATACATATATGGATATTCAATTAGGTGTTATTGAGGCAAGATATGCAGATATGATTTGGGAGCATGAACCAGTTACTTCATCGGAACTGGTAAAGATGACGGCAGTGGAGTTTAACTGGAAGCGCACAACAGCACACAATGTTTTGAGAAGATTGATTGATAAGGGATTGTTTCAGAATGAAAACGGACTGGTAACAGCCGTAATATCCAGAGAGGATTTTTATGCCAGACAGAGCAGACAGTATGTAGAAGACACCTTTGCGGGTTCTCTTCCGGCATTTATTGCAGCATTTACGCAGGATGCAAAACTGACACCGAAAGAAGCTGAGGCAATTCGTACGATGATTGACCAGGCGGAGGAAAAGTGAGTATGGGAGTAATTTTCTTAAATCTATTGAATATGAGCATCACAGCCAGTTGGTTGATTTTAGCAGTATTAGGTATTCGACTTTTATTCAGGAGAATACCTAAGTGGATTACCTGTTTATTATGGGGTGTGGTAGCAATCCGACTGATATTTCCGTTCTCCATAGAAAGTGTATTTAGTCTGCAACCAAGTGCAGAGCCTATCAGAACCAGTACCATGGTAGAGGGAGAACTGATACCTTATGTGCCGTCCGTAGACAGTAACATAGGTGTTGTAGAAAATACTGTAAATCCTTTATTGGCAGAAGCCTTTGCATATCAGGAAACAGAAAGTGTGGCTCCATTACAGATAGCGACAGGAATCGCAGGAAGTGTCTGGCTGTGCGGAATGGTAGTACTTCTTATTTTTGCACTGGTGAGTATGATAAAATTACTTCTATGTGTAAGGGAAGCTGTGTGCTATAAAGAAAACATCTATATTTGTGATACAGTAAAGTCCCCCTTTATTTTGGGAATTATCAAGCCAAGGATTTATCTTTCTTCTGCTATAAATGAGGAGAAAATGGATTTCATTCTTGCACATGAAAGGGCGCATTTACGAAGAAAAGATCATTTGTGGAAGCCTTTTGGATACCTGCTTTTGTGCATCTATTGGTTCAATCCTTTGTGCTGGATTGCCTATATTATGTTGTGCAAGGATATTGAACTGGCTTGTGATGAAAAAGTAATTAAGGATATGAGTTTTGGGGATAAGAAGGAGTATTCGAGAGTATTGTTGTCCTGTGCTACACAGAGACGTTTGGTTTCGGTATGTCCCTTGGCTTTTGGAGAAGTGGGAGTGAAGGAAAGAGTGAAAACCGTATTGAATTATAAGAGACCGGCATTTTGGATTACCATACTGGCTATTATAGTATGTATTATTGTTGCGATTTGCTTTCTGACGAATCCACAAAAAGAATACTCTGTTAGAATTACAATCCCGGCAAGTAGTACAGAAGAAATTGTTTATCAGGAAGATTTTTTCTACTCAGGAGAAGAAATATCTCCAACCAGTAATAAGATTACCATTTCTCTAAGTGAGGGGATGGGAGATACAGAAGTGGTATTAAAACCGATAGAAGTCAAGGAAGAGAATGTCTATGAACCGATCTATATTACCCACGGCATGCCTGTTAAATTGGATGTGGAGAAGGGTGCATGGTATAAAATCGGTGTAAATATGCAGAATCCCACAGCAGAGGATATTGATGTTTATGTTACGGTTCGCGGTGTAGAGGTGAGAATTGAATCTAAAACAAAGGGTGAGAATGATTCCAATGGAGAAAGTGCTGAAGAGCAGAATTCAGTAACACCTCAGAATTTGGAAAGACCACAAGAACCGGATGCGAATGAGGACGAGGTCTATGAAGAATTGAACCGGGTGGTTAGTACCATTGGTTTGGAGAATGCTTATCCATGGAATAATACAGTAGAGTTTAAACCGAATGCGGATGTTCTCATTAAAATGGCAAGTGATGGGTCGGGTCGGTTTGAGATTTATGGTATTTTGAGTGAAAAATATGGAAGCTACGGGCTTTTGCTGAATGATTGGATAGGTGGAGAGCAGAATTGGAACTTTGCCCTTGTTCCCTGGTATTATTCAGGGAATCCTTCGGAACAGCCCATTTTAGAATCAGACGGGAAGGGAAGATACATTTTTGCATATGTGTATGATTACGATGATGTCCCATTGTGGCATGAGTGCGTTTTGGATTGTGGATATGATACCGGGCATATGGAGTTAATTCCCGAGAATGAATATCGTGCCATGTTGTTGGAAGAAGAGCAGACAGCATTACCTTTTGAAAGTCAAGGAGAAAATGGTAATAATCCAGAAGAAAAACCTATAGCCCCAACTGCTATGGTAGATACTTCAGTAATCGCCAGTATTGTAGTAACAAACGGCAATACGGGAGAGAAGATAACAATTACGGGAGAAGATACAAATAGTCAGGAATATTATAATTATCAATATTTACTAAAGCTATACTCGCAGTTGGATTTTACAGCAGAATGTGCAGAAAATGCAAGGGTTGGTTATCAATATAGCATGAAACTGCAGGATGCAGAGGGAAATAAATTGCAGTCGGTAACGCCCTATAAGGATGGTTTGACAGTTGACAGCTTTTTTTATCAGTACGGTCTTGCAGACAATGGGGCAGATGCTTCGTTAAGACTAATGGAGTATTTGGAGCACATTTTCTATCCGGAGAAAACATCAATGGCAATGTCTTTCAACGAAGCTCCAGTGAATACTTTGCCGGATGTGACTATGATAATGATCAAATATAAAAATTATGAGGGAGATATTGAAATTATTAATGGAAGTGACGGTGAACTTCAAACAGGTGAATGGTTTTGCATTCAGAAGTGGGAGGAGGGATCTTGGCATCGGGTAGATGAACTGATAGACGGAATATGGAAAGAGGTTGCCTATCGTCTTCCGGCTGGAGAAACAGCAGTTTTGCAGACCAGTTGGAAAACGTTGTTTGGGGAATTGCCGCCCGGCAAGTACCGTATTATAAAAAAAGTATATGTAGAGGCGGCTGATAGAACGGATATACACTATCTGGCAGCAGAGTTTGAAATTAACAAAAATAATTAGTTGTTTTGTATGAACTGGTGGCTTTTTGGTAAGCATTCTGTAAACTGATATTAAGTGCAAAATGTATATTAACTAGTCAGGAGCAAGTATTCCGGTGCCAAAACGGTGCCAAGAAACCATGCAAATAAAAATAGACCATGTAAAATCAACGAAACTATGCAGATTTCAGCCATAAAAAGCATAGAAAATATGTTGAAAAATGCTATTCAGATAACGTGAAGGTGGTAGAACCGTTGGTTCCGGCCGTGTAGCTACCATCATCGAGTAATTGTGCGTTAGCAATGAGAAGCATTAAATAAGTGTAAAATAGTCCAGAGCAAGCTTGCTTGCTTCTGGACTTTTTTATGCTTATGGGAATGCGGCGAATGCCGCATTCATCGAGGAAACACGCATATAGAATGTTACATATAAAGTGGTTGTATCTTCAAGTAAAAATTGGTTGACAAAAATGACTACTGACAGTAGACTATACATAAACGACTACACGCAGTAGACGAAAGGGGGGTGATCATATGAGTGAAATAAGATTAGGAGCAGTAGAGTCCAAGTTTGCAGATATCATATGGAATAATGAACCATTGCGACCAGTAGAATTGGAGAAACTCGCGGAAGCTGAATTGAATTGGAAGCGGACGACTACTTTAACTATTTTAAAAAGGCTATGTGAGAGAGGAATTTTTCAAAACAAAGATCGAATTATTACTTCCTTAATCAGTAGAGAAGAGTTTTATGCTCTCCAAAGTGAAAAGTTTGTTAATGATACTTTTGAAGGTTCGTTACCGGCTTTTTTGACTGCATTCGGTTCCAGAAAGAAGTTATCGGATAAGGAAGTGGAAGAATTGAAAAAGGTGATAGATAGTATGAGGAGGTGAGTGGATGGATTGGTATGAATTATTACCGAAGATTTTGAATATGAGTCTTACAGCAAGCGTTATCAGTGTTACGGTGATTATACTTAGATTGTTGTTGAAACGGGCGCCCAAGGTATATTCCTATATGTTATGGTTGGTAGTATTGTTTCGTCTGCTTTGCCCTATCACTATAAATACTCCCTTATCGGTATTGGGTTTATTTGATCCCCCAATTGTGGAAACAACTGATAGTGTGAGTCAGGTTGCATATATTCCGAACAATATCGTTCATACAGAGAATCCAGAAGTGACATTACCAGTTCCGGTATTGGACAATGCTATAAATAATGCGTTGCCACAAGGGGCGGAACAGCTTGTAGCAGATCCTTTGGAGGCGCCTGTCAGCATTGCGACCTATATATGGCTGGCTGGAATCGTGGCTATGATAGGCGTTAGCATGATTTCTTATGTTAAGTTACGAAAGAGTCTGGTTGGAGCAGTGCGGGTAAGGGGTAATATTTATGTTGCGGACTACATTACTACTCCTTTTGTACTTGGCATATTCAGACCGCGTATCTATTTGTTATCTTCATTAAGCGAACAAGAACAGGAGTATATTCTAAAACATGAGCAATATCATATTCGCAGAGGGGATCATATTTTTAAATTGCTTGCCTATGTAGCCCTTTGCATACACTGGTTTAATCCATTGGTTTGGCTAGCCTTTCTATTATTTAGCAAGGACATGGAAATGAGTTGTGATGAGGCGGTTGTCAAAAAACTTGGGGAAGATGTACGAGCAGATTATTCTGCTTCTTTACTGAATTTAGCAACAGATAATGCTATTATGTTTGGAATGCCACTTGCATTTGGTGAGGTGGACACCAAAGGACGCATCAAAAACCTGGCAGCGTGGAAGAAACCTACTTTCTGGGTTACCATAGGGGCAATTTTGATATGCATTGTTGGAATTGTGATATGCATATCCAATCCAAAGGAAGAAAATTTGTATGCACCGGAACCTTTTGGTCATAGCTACAGGGTGGCAGAAATTATGAATGATGCATCCCATTATGCGTTCGCCTATACACTTGAAACGGCACCCAGATATCAATTTACATCGGATTATACTATGCTCATGTCAGGTGATGTATTGGATGATAAGGGCACAACGGAGTGGGTACAGCAGAGCGGGAAAATTGAGGAAGTAAAGATTACAACAGAAAACTTTGATAACTATTTCGATATGTCCGGCTTTACTATTTCAAATGATTCATGGTCAAAATTTAGAAATACAATAAATAAGGCGTGGCGGATAGATGTGGAGAATAATGTGTTTTACTATTTCCTTCAGACAAAAGACGGAAGTGTATATCTGACTTATGGGTATGACGCAGATAATAGTACGGAAGTGTTGGAGGAAGGTTCTTATATCCGATGGTTGTTTCGTTTGGAACGTACAGACATCCTAAGTTGCAATGCCATTAGTGAGGACTGCAATGCGTACATTGAGCCGACATATTATCTAAATAGTGACGAAGTGAAATATGATGAATTATATCCAAATCCGATAAATCATTCCGGAAAGCTGGTATTTACCGTGGATGGTGGTACAGATACAAATGTTTTGGCCGTTAATGAGGAGTATCATAAGTACACATCGGACGGAGTTATTGTAGAAAAAGAAACTTATGAGCTGGAACGTAATGCACAGGGAAAGTTTGAGTTGGAGGTTGCTGTCCGGGGCGATCATCGTGATGAGGCAATATATTTCATTTATGTCTATGGAAAATCCGGATTTTACGCAATGAAGATAGATTTTCAGACTAGCGAAAGTGCACTGGCAATTGAGGTACCGGGAACAATGGAAATAGATAATATGGTGGACAAGACGGATTCCTTGGATACAGCCATATTAAACGCTATTATTGAACATACTGCATCCGATTATCCGGATGGTGCCTATCATTGTGCCAGCTTTGTGGAGTTCCATAGTGAGGAATTATGCGGAGTGCCTATTGCTGATGGGAATATTTCGAAAGAGTTAATAATGGTATACGGAATGGCATTGGAACAGTCATTTTCTTATTCGGAAGGTAAGTTAAATCAAGTCGGTGGAAGCCATATGCCGGTGGTCATCACTTTTGAAGTGGCAGATAATACATATACGGTGACTGATTTTTGGGTTCCCAGAGATGGAAGTTATTATGTATCGGATATTAGGGACAAATTTCCGGATGAAATTGAAGAAGATGCTCTGGATACGCAGAAATATGTGGTGGCTCAAATACAAGAGTGTTATAGTAGAGCGGTTCAGTATTATCAGGTAGATACGGAAGCCGTTATAGAAGAATTATTTGACAAAATGGAAGCATCTCCGGCAACCGCATCGAATCCGGCAGATTATATTGATGCACATTCTTTGGAATACAGAGAACTTATGTATTATGGACAATACAGTTTAAACTATATCTTTCATAAATTTATGGAAGGAGAACAGAAGGGATTGCGTGGTCAATTGATGAAGATACTTTTAGATGATTTGGCCCCAGAAGCAAAGCTTCGATTATATGCAGAAACTGGACAAGAGTACTTCGATGAATGGGCAAAGGGTGCTGTAGAAGTATTAGAGCAACATGATATGGAATGGATAAAAGAAAATCAACCCGCAATGTGGATTTATTTGCAGATGGTTGAGTAAAGGATGAAGAGAACAGCTTCGTTACAGTGTGACGAGGCTGTTTTTGTTAGTTGTGGTCGTTTTTTGTAGATGTTATAGTTAGAAAGTATGAAATATAGAAGAAAACTACGATATAAAATGGAGAGTTTGGGATATAAATGGTAGGAATATATTTTAGTGGCACTGGCAATTCCAGATATGCAGCAGAATTGTTTTGCAAGGAATATGATGAAGCGACTAAAGCATTTTCATTAGAAGACGATAATATTACCCGGGTTGTGAAAAACGAAGAAATGCTTGTATTTGCCTGTCCGGTGCAATATAGTACTGTGCCGAAAATACTGCGTGATTTTATAATTGAAAATAAAGAACTGTGGGAGAGTAATAAGGTTTTTGTTATTGCCACGATGGGATTGTTTAGTGGTGATGGTGCAGGCATTCTTGGGCGACTTTTGCAGAAATACGGAGCAGAAATACTAGGTGGTTTGCATCTAAAAATGCCGGATAGCATAGGTGATGAAAAAGTGTTGAAGCGTCCGTTGGAAAAGAATAAGGAGCTTGTGAAGAAAGCGGAGCAGAAGATTAACAAGTCGGTTCAGCTTTTGAAATCAGGGAAACCAACCCAGGAGGGAATTGGTGTATTATATCGCATGGCGGGTATCTTTGGACAAAGACTGTATTTTAGACATAAGACAAAGAATTATTCTAATAAATTGCGTGTAGATGAAGATAAGTGCATAGGTTGTGGCAAGTGTGAAAAGTTATGTCCTATGAATAATATCAAGATTGTCGATAAGAAAGTGGTACAGAATAACCGGTGTACTATGTGTTATAGGTGCATTAATAATTGCCCGAAGCAAGCTATGACGCTGCTTGGAAAAAAGGTTGTGGAGCAGAGCGTGATAGAGAAATATTTATGATGAGGAGAGCGTAAATGGTACTTTTAGTAGTCGATACACAGAAATTAATAACGACACCTGATTTATATAATTTCAATGCGTTCGAATGTGCTGTTAAATCGTTAATTGCTGCAGCCAGAGAGAATAATGTTGAGGTTATTTATGTAAGACACGATGATGGAGCTGGTGCGGAATTGACAAAGGGAACACCGGGTTTTGAGATATATGAAGGTTTTGGTCCACAGCCGAGTGAGAAGATTTTCGATAAAACGGTAAATAGTTCTTTTAAGGGGACGGGGTTGTTGGAATACTTGAAAGCTAAGAATGTTCATACAGTGGCAGGTGTGGGATTGCAGACGGATTACTGTATTGATGCAACAATCAAGTGCGGATTTGAGCATGGTTTTAAAATGATTGTGCCGGAAAATGCAAATTCCACATTTGATAATGCCTTTATGACAGGAGAGCAGAGTTATAAGTATTATAACGAGTTTATGTGGAAGGGCAGATATGCGGAATGTATTTCCGTAGAGGAAACGATTGAAGGAATGAAGGTGGAAGTGCAGAATGGAAGAAGTTATTAGAAAATATTTTCAATGCTGGCTGGATAAAGATGTTGATACTGTAAAAAGGATTTTTAGCGATGATATTATTTATAGCGAGTGTTATGGTCCGGTGTATAAAGGCATTGGACAGATAATCAGATGGTTTGAGGATTGGAACCAGAAAGGTACTGTTTTGCAGTGGGATATAAAACGTGTGATGGTTGCCGGGAATACAGCTGTTGTGGAATGGTATTTTAAGTGTGACTACGAGGGCAATGTGGATGGTTTTGATGGGGTTACTATTGCGGAGTTTGATGCAGATATGAATATTTATGAGGGTTGTTGCAGAGTTAAAAATTATCTATCTGTTTTGCAATAACCCTCGTTTTGAATATAGCTATTTATGTGAATATAAAAATGAAATAAACAAAAAAGTGCATTTCAAAACAGAAAAAGCAACTATTTATGCGAAAAAACATAGATGAAGTGAATAAAAAGGTTGACTTTTGCACAAATTACACTATAATATATAATATAGCATAGATGGAGTGTGGTTAATATGAAGATTAATAGCATTACAGTAGGTGGATTTAAGAATCTGAATACTACTAAATTAGAATTGGATAACATATGTGCAATTATTTCTCCAAACAACTATGGTAAATCCAACCTTTTAGAAGCAATTGATTTTGGATTTGATTTTATTCACGAATCGAGAAAAGGAAGAAAAAGTATGATGGGATGGGTAAGAGGGATCCCTTTGTGTTTGGCGTTGGAAAATTCTGAGTATAGATTTGAAATAGAATTTGAAGATGAAGAACTTGGAGAATACAAATATGTAAGATACGGTTTTTCTTTCAAATGGCATCGTGATGATGAAAAAGGTGATTGTATTACCGATGAATGGATTGAAACCAGGGAAAATACCAGTGTAAGGTACACTTCGTACTTAAAAAGAAAAGAAGGAAAATATAGAAAGAGCAAGTCAACAACGGCATATCGGAAGATTGAACTAGACGGGTTACAGTTGGCAATCGACGTATTGGGATTAATAGAAGATATAGAGATTGTAAATGTTATAAATGCAATTCAAAAAATTGCATTTAGGGTATGTTCTTCTTTAGATTTAAGAGATAGGTATCAGCCATCACCATTGGAGTATATTGAAGATGAGGAAGATTCTATAAGGTTTGATGATACAGATGTTCCTAAGGCGTTGCAACGTTTAAAAAATAAAGCCCCGGAACTGTATGAGTTGTTTGAAGAGTCATTATCTATAATGTTTCCGGAGTTTACGTCGATCAATTTAAATGAATACACATTAACTGATCAAAATGTGGAACGACAAATGATGGTAACTGTTGCTGATAAGAAATTATCTGAAGAGGAGATTGAGAAGGAAATTCCCTTTAAACTTCGTGAACACATATATCGTTTGTTTGTTAAATGTGATTATATGAATCAGCCGTTAAGTATGGCTAATATGTCGACAGGAACTAAGAGAGTTATATGGTTGCTGGCCAATGCGTATATTGCTAACTATATGGAAGCAGGAATTGTTGGAATTGAAGAAATTGAGACTAGTATACATCCTAAAATGATGCGCCAGTTATTAGAAATAATAACTGAGGCATTAGGAAATGCTCCATTAATAATCTCAAGTCATTCTCCATATTTGGTACAATACTTGAAGCTGGATAAAATATATATTGGCGTTCCGAACAATCGAGGAGTAGCGGAATTTAGAAGAATTCAAAAAAATAAAATGAAAGTTATTATATCAAATGCGAGAGATATGGGGCTTTCAGTCGGCGAGTATTTATTTGAATTATTATCAGGTGATTCCGATTCTTATGAGACGTTGGAAAGCCTTCTGGAGGTGCTTGATAGTTAATGGATAATTATACAGAAGGCATTGCTTTTATTCTTGAAGGAGCGACGGAAAAAGTATTTTATAAAGCATATTTGGAATACTTAAGTGCTTTGGATGAAAAGACTTCGTTGATTAGGAATAAATTAACAGATGATGGAGAAATAATTTTCTGTTGGCAATCTGGTGAAAAAAAGATTCTTGTCAAATTTTATGTTGTTGGCACCATAACGCAGATTGCTCATTCTAGTAAGTGGTTTCTTAATATGTGTAGTAAAAAAATAAAATGCCTTGGACTGTCTACTTGTGTTATGATACAGATTCTTCTAATTCAAATATAAGTAAGTTTTATGAAGGTGATTGGAAGATATTGAGGCAGGATTTAGAAAAATCAAAAACAACTACAATAGTTGATTTGGCGGCCAGTGCAGATATAGAAGATATTATGCTTTATGATATTGAAAGTGTTTTAGCTTTTCTTGGTATTGCAATGCCTGTAAAGTTGGTTGGCAGAAAAGGCAAGGCAAAAATGAAAGCATTATATAGAAGCGCAGGAAGAGCTTATCATGAAGGCGAAAGAGCAAAAGATATGATATCTAAATTAGATTTTTCCAAGATAACACAAAGTGCACCTATTAAATTAGCGGAGCTAAAAGACCATTTGGCTAATTAAAAATGAGTTCAACTTTTTGAACTTAAAAAGTCGAACTCATTTAAAAAAAGAGGCAAATAGCAAAAAAAAAGAAAATGAAATGCACTTTTTGGGAATCCTTTATTAATAATATGAAAGAAGGTGATAAAAATACGGGTACTGAACGAATGTGGCAACAAAAAAGCCGAAGCGGCAACTTCGACTAGTTGTTAATGACCATAAATGACCATTAGATTGTTTTGAATAGGTCTAATTTATCATTTATCATTCGAAAAATCAATCCCTAAACTGTTGTTCGACTTAATTGTAATTCCAAATCAGGTCATTATTTGTTCATATAAATTAGCCTAGCAGTATAAATTGTGACTGCTTAATTAAGTGCACCTAAAAAAGGAGAAGAAATTATGAAATTAAAAGTATCTAAGGAATCCGCAAGCGGATTAAATACAGAATTTGTAAATGTAGAAACTGGTAGACGCATCCCGTTAGAGCAGGCTGTTGCGCAGATAAGTAAGGGTAATAAGAATTATGAAAATTATCAAGTGGTAAACAAATCTGATGGAACAACCTATATTCGTTCAAAGGCGGACGGGATAAAGAAAAATAATATTGAGGAGTAGATAAGATGAAAAAAGAATATATATCTGATGTGTGGCAATTAAAGCAAAAGGGCCACGAAAACTTTGAATTCGTAGATGTAGCAGTCAATGATGACAATTTGCTTTTTATTGATCCGTGTTTAATTGAGAGATGGAATAATGCATGGGCTATCAAAGCAATGAAGCATATCAACTCATATTTTGACAAATTGTTCAAAGCATATAATACATGTAATAGAAAAGATATGAAATGCCTGCTGTCTCATGCTGGGGAGCAAAATGCAACCAGATTGGGATATGGTAATGGCGATAATGGTAAAGGTAATACAGCCGATGGTTTGTTGGAAATATTTCAACCACTGGAGCAATTAATAAGTTCAATTAGGACAATAGGAAAAGCGGAAGATTTACCTTTGTTGATACCAGGATTTGCAGAAGATGGTATGTCGGATTTACTTACAAACATTCTTCATGAATGCTTGAATGAATTTACAATGGAGCAAATGCATAAATATGGCATTCTAAGTAATGGCACGAAAACGTTTTATACCTGGGACATGCATGCTGGTGAATGGAAGAAGGTTGAGAAACCTGTTTATTTTGTCAACGGCAAAGAACTGCTTCTTGTTCCTAAAAATATTGTTAGAAAGAACTATTTGTTTGGAGTGAGTCAGTATTTTACAAGAATTATTTTGGAGAGAATGATTGACGAAGGTGGTTATCGAGATGCTGACGGAAAGGCAATACCTAAGAAAGAGATTGTAAAATCCAAAAGATATTCTGGTGAACATTGGCAATACGATGAGGCAATCAAGTATACGGTAGAGAATAATGATGCTTTATACGAGTATCATCGTAAACTGCCGGGATTCTACATGGAACATGGGAAATCCATGACAGATGAGGATATTGATTTTGTAATTTATGGATATGTAGTTGCTAAAAGTGCATAACTAAAAGTGTGGCACTGTAGTTTTCCTAACTTACAGTGCCACAGAAATAGCAGGAGGAAAAAATAATATATGAAAGAAAAGAAAACTTTTGCAGAGAAACATCCCAAAATTAACTTTTTAATAGGATTACTGTTATTGATAGGAATGGTGATAGCAGCGGTATTACTTGTTAAATGGTTTTTTGGCGTGGTGGGAAGTTGGATTGTAAGTGTAGTTGATTTTTGTAGAAAACTTTGTAAACACATCTGATCAAGTTATTGTGGTAGCTATGATAACAGGTGCTGTTTCTATCACCGGTGTAGTCATCAGTTCAATCGTAGCCAAGATAGTGGAATATAAGTACAACGTAAAAAAGTACTTATATGATAAGCGTGAAGAACCATATAAGCAATTTGTAGAAATGATTTATAAAATAATGGAAGATTCCCCAAAAAAGGATGGAGAGAAGATGACAGAGGAAGAAATGACTAAAATGGTTTCGGAATTTTCTATAGGTCTTACTTTATGGTGATCAAACAGAGTTGTGAAAAAATGGCTGAAATATAGAAAATCATCGATAAAAGGTGATAAAAATATCTTGTGGGAAATGGAAGATATAATTTATGAAATAAGGAAGGATGTGGGACTCGGAAGAAGACTTAAAAAGGGTGATATGTTATCATTTTTTGTTAATGATATAGAAAATTTGAAGTAATTTCGGAAATGTATATATATAGATAAGAAATATTAGGTTTTGTACGAGAGAGGAGATGGAAATGTGGATATATTACTGATGATGTGGTTCGTTATAGATATGGTGCTTTTATTAATATTACCGTTCAGGAAAACTGTGACAAAATATGAAAATGTGATGCGTAGACGCTCGATAGAAAGCGTAAAAAGTTTAGGTGCTAGACTTATGGATGTGTTATCAAAAATATTTTTGTTAATTCCTGTGGGTTTAATTGTATATATTTTAATACATATTGTTCCAGATATGATAATTCAAAAGCTTTTAGAGTGGTACAAAGGAATATTTATTGTTGCTTTGTTTCCGCTACTTTTTACATGGATTAAAGAAAAGAATTTTAATATCAAATCAATATGGAATGGGTGTCTGACCAAGATTATGATACTGCAATTCGTTACGCTTCACGAGTAAAAGAGGATTATGCTGATTTTGGTAAAGCGATTTCATTATTGCTCGAATGCTATGCGTCACAAGGTGATATTGTTAAAGTAGTTGAATGTATTAATGACAATGTTGGTAATAATCTTTATTGTTGCGGTGCTTGAGATACGAAAGGAAAGTAAAGAATATTATTCTAAAAAAATACCCAAGAAGGGTATTAGAAAAGACCTGTACTATCGGACGCCCGGACTGGTGTTGAATGTATCAAATGTTGAATTGATTAAGTGTTGTGAGAAATACTTTGATGAATATATATGTAGATATAGAAAAATCAAAGAATTACGTACAATAGAATATGTAAATTTGGCAGGAGTACATAGAGAATTATGGTATAAAAAAGCAGCGCATTTTATGAAAATATTTGTTGCACTAAGCATATTTGTTACAATATTTAGTATGTTTTTCGGAATATCATATAAGCCTTTTGGGGTAATTGGGCTTATAATCATATTTGGGATTTTGGTTATTATATATAAACATATAGATTTGAAATGTTTATATATAATAGGAATTAGATATTTCTATGATGAATGGGGGTACTTTTTAACTTGTACAAGTAGAAATAAATTTATTGGAACCGTCCAAATGATTGAAAAATCTAAATTTCATAAATATATTCATTCATTTCTTGACATAGTAGCGTTATGTAGAGCTGTGGCAGTTAGCGATAAAATGAATGGAGAGAAAAAAATATGCATTATTACAAGTAATTTAAGTGAGCTATTTGCAAATTATTCTGATTATAAGGAGAATCAAAACTGGGTTATGGTAATACCGTTATGGATAGCTGCTTTGTTTGAATTTTATGTTACTGATAAAATAAGTGATGATGCAAAACTTATTCTGCTGAAGTCTGTTGATGAAAGTGTAAGAGCTGATATAAGTATATTTTTGCAAAGTTTTTGGGCTGATATAGAGAGAAAAGAACTTAAAGATGGCATTTCGAAATATATACAGTTATTTGAAGAAAAACTATATGGTTAAACAGTTGGTAAGGTGTTTGGGTGTTTATAGAAGTGCAGAACTCCTCCCTCAAAGAGAGGGAGGAATATTCTGTTAAAACACCTCCAAACTATCCTCCGCATCCACCCACGCCTGCATCTCGCCATCCAGAGCAAGCCTTGCATATTCTAGCGGATTATCAATCGCTAAAGCATTCAGGCACCTCTGGGAATTAGGAGTGGTCCGTATCACGGATTCAGCATGATTACAGTCAATCCGGAGGACGTAGCCGTTATAGTGGTTAATGTCGATGCTGTTGTGCATCGGGTTATATTCTGCGTGTATCAATTTCATTGTTATCAGTCCTTTCATTTGAATTGGAGGTAAAAAGCCCATGGGCTTATTTTGGACTTGAAAAACTTTCGAAATAGATATAATAATCACAAAATGTACCGTTTTATAAAACAAAACATTACTAGAAATATTCAGAACAATACAATTCGTGATATTAACAGTTGTGTTGCTACCATCATCGAGTAATCTTTGATAGATAGTATATAGCTTTTATGCTGGGGAAGTACTTGTACTTCCCCAGTTTTTTAAACAATAACTCAGAACAGTAATTCGGAGCAGTAATTCGGAGCAGTAATTCGAAGCAGTAATTCAAAACAGTAATTCAAAACAATAATTCAAAATATTAATTCAAAGATCAGTTTTTCTTTTAGCCATTTAGTGACACAGCTCTGTGTCGGATATTTCAAGATATTTATTTCAATTATTTGTATAATAGCATTATTTTTTAAGAGATTAGCTTGTAGAAATTATACATGCATAGGAAGAATACGAGCAGTGATGTGAAAAATATATGCGAGAGAGGGGAAAATTATGGATTAGGTATGTGCCAAAGGCAAGGGAATATATGCGAAAAGAGAAAAAAGATGAAATAGGTATGTGCCAGAGGCAAGAAAACACATGAGGAAAAAGAAAAAAGATGAAATAGGTATGTGCCAGAGGCAAGAGAATACATGCAAGAAAGGGAAAAATAGAGATAAAATGAAAAGCACGAAATGAAAAATGTACGGCGGGAGGAAAAGGCTATAAAGGATTTTCTATATGAACAATTGCTAAAAAGAGAACATTGGCTAAGGGATTTGAAACAAAATTTGGAAACAAGTATACAGAATGCACCTTTAGGTAATCTGAAAATAATTAACTGCAGAGGCATTGAACAATATTATTTGGACTCTGCTGAAACTAGAGCATCCTATCCCAATGGAAAATATCTGCGAAAATCTGATTTTGAATTGGTAGGTAAACTTGCACAACGAAATTATGATGAAAAATTGCTGTCAGAGGTAGAAAAGCAATTAAAGAACATACAAAATATTATGAAAAAATATGAAAAACAAGAAATAGTACAGGTAGAAGAACTATATAGTGTCTATGACAGAATGAGTCCATCCAGGAAAAAAATGGTGGATTCGAGGATAATGTCGGATAAGGAATATGTGAATCAGTGGTCAGCACAAATATATTCAGGTAAAGATTTTGCAGAAGGACAGGCGGAAATCTACACAGAAAAGAAAGAAAGAGTCAGATCAAAGTCAGAAAAGATCATTGCAGATATGTTGTACCATAAAAATATCCCATACAAGTATGAATGTCCTATAAACCTAAAGGGATTGGGAATGATATATCCGGATTTTACATGCCTGCGGTTAACAGATCGAAAAACGATTTTATGGGAGCATTTGGGAATGATGACAGATCCGATTTATTGTCAGAAAGCTATGAAAAAAATAGACATTTACGCCAAAAATGGGTTTATACAAGGTAGAGACATTATATATACATTTGAATCAGAAAAATACAGTCTAAACACAATGAGTGTGGAAAAACTCATCAATCAAATATTTAGTACATAAAAGATGTCTGGAAAAGGAAGCAAATCAATCCCATATAATCAAACAGTTTCTGATCATATATGCTGATAATCCCACGATATGCGAATAGAGGATAGGGTGCTATGTGCCAGTGGCACATGTTTAGCACGGACCGAAGCGGAGCGGAGACGTGGGAGTGCGCAGTACGGAGCAATCCGTAGGCATCAAAGTCGGGGACTTTTGCCCCCGACATCATAGGTATGTTATAATGGGGCATATAAGAAGTAAAAAAATACAGAAAAATCAGTGAAAAGGTAGAAAAATGGCAGATAGAAGATTTTTGACTTTAAGAAAAACAATCATGTTTTATATTTGTATAGGGAACATTTTTTTATTGTTCGGCTGTGCGAAGACTGAGATGGTGTCTGAGGACAATACAGTAACAAATGAAAATATTGCCAGTACCACAGGAACTATTGCAATAGAAACAGAAGCAATAGAAACAGAATCGCAGGATGCAATCCAGCCATCTACCGCCCAATCATCGGAAGTCGCGCCGGAGTACAAGATCATCATGGTAGGGGATATACTGCTTCACACCCCAGTGGAGGAAAGCTGTCTGCAACCGGATGGAGGTTACGACTATGATTCGCTGTTTTACCACACAAAAGAGGAGATTTCTGCGGCAGATCTGGCACTGGTTAATCAGGAGGTGATCATCGGCGGAGCAGATCTTGGTATTACCGGATACCCGAGTTTCAATGCGGATTTCAGCTTGTGCGATTCTCTGGCAGGTGCCGGATTTGATATCATTTGTCATGCGACCAATCATGCCATGGACAAGGGGCGGAAAGGTTTGATAAATTGTGCAAAATATTGGAAAGAGAACTATCCGCAGATTACAGTGTTGGGAATTCATGATACTGCAGATACTTCCACTTCCTGTGGCGCAGAGCCGGTAATCCTAGACCTGCCGGATATGAAGATTGCGGTTCTGAATTATACCTACGGCACGAATGGAATCCCACTTCCGGATGATATGCCGTATGCGGTGGATCTGCTGGATGAGGAACAGGTGGCAGCGGATATCCGGAGAGCAGAGGAATTAGCGGATTTCACGATTGTATGTCCCCACTGGGGCACAGAATACCGGTTGACACCCGATGCCTCCCAGGAAAAGTGGACGAAAGTTTTTGCCGAAAACGGCGCGGATCTGGTACTTGGGACGCACCCACATGTCATTGAGCCGATAGAATGGGTGACGGATGAAGAGCGTGACCATGAAATGCTTGTGTATTATTCCCTGGGAAATTTCGTGAACTGGACCTCCGGCACCGGAGAGGGAGTCGCTAACCGTATGGTAGGCGGCATGGCCGAGGTAACGCTTACGAAGAATGATAATGGAGAGCTGGAGATCGCAGACTATGGGGTGAAACCGATGATCAGTCATGTGGCTTCCGGTCCCGAAGGTGTGACAACATATTTTCTGGAGGATTATCCAGAAGAACTGGCAGAGGAAAATGAGATCGTTTCGCAGGATCCGGAGTTTTCCAGAGAATACTGTGTCAATTTGTGTGATTCCGTATGGGGAGACCTGTGGAAGACAGAGTAGACAAGTGACATATAGTCTGTTAAAATAAAAAAAGTTGTTGATGCAACAACAAAATGTAACCTATTTTGCAGAATAATCCATAAGAAATATTTTTACTGCCGGCAAGGCGACGTGTTATAATAAAAATACATATAGGGGTACGCAAACGAGAAGAGAGAAGGCAAAGGAGGAGTTACAATGAAACAACAGTTGGAACCGTTGTTTACGCCGTGGAAGATCGGAAACTGCGAGATTAAGAACCGCATTGTCCTGACATCCATGGGTGGCACAAACCTGTTGGGATGGATGGAAGTAAACCATTTTGACAAGGATGGTGCGAAATTTATTCTGGAGGTAGCGAAAAATAATTGCGGTCTGGTGCTTCCGGGCTGTCAGCCGGTGTACAATCCGATGTATGGACAGTGGCTGTACAAGAAGAAAAAAATGTATGAGGATCTGGCAAAGTGGATGCCGGAGTTCCACAAGACAGGAGCCAAGCTGTTCGTCCAACTGACGGCAGGTTTTGGCAGATCGTTTACCATCAGTGAGATGATGGAGACTTTGTATACAAATAAAGCGCTGAGAGTCCTTGCAAAGCCATTTATGGATCTGGACAAGATCACGGCGGCACCCAGCCCGTCTCCGAACCGCTGGTCAGATAAAGTTCCTTCCCGGGAGATGACTGTGGAGGAGATTCAGGAGTTCATCACCGCATTCGGTAAGACTGCAAAATTATTAAAGGATGCCGGGGTGGACGGTGTGGAGATCCATGCGGTACATGAAGGCTATCTACTGGATCAGTTTACTTTAAAATATGTGAATCAGCGAACCGATGAATATGGTGGATCTTTTGAAAACAGATATCGTTTTGCTGTAGAGATCGTAAAAGAGATCAAGAAAGTCTGCGGACAGGATTTCCCTGTGTCTCTTAGGTACAGTGTGGAATCCAAGACCAAGGGCTTCCGTGAGGGAGCACTTCCCGGAGAAAGCTTCACAGAAGCAGGCCGTGATATGGCAGAATCCGAAAAAGCAGCGAAGTATCTGCAGGATGCCGGTTATGATATGTTAAACTGCGATAACGGTACTTACGATGCCTGGTACTGGGCACATCCCCCTATCTATATGCCGGAAAACTGCAATCTGGAGGATGTGGCGCATATCCGTAAATTCGTGGATATCCCTGTGGTATGCGCCGGACGTATGGATCCGGAGACGGCTGCGGTTGCTATTGCAGACGGAAGAATCGATGGTGCCGGATTCGCCAGACAGTTCCTGGCAGACCAGGAATGGGTGACCAAGCTGATGAATGATAAGGAGGACGACATCCGTCCCTGTATTCTGTGCCACAACGGCTGCTTCAATATGTGCCACTACAAGGGCGTGCCGAATGATCAGGATCTGAGCGACTCCCTGCATCTGGCGCGCTGCGCGGTCAACGCCGAAATGATGCAGTGGGACAAGCACTATATCAAAAAGACGAACGATCCGAAGACCGTCCACATCGTCGGCGGCGGCATCGGCGCCATGGAGCCTCCCCGCGTGCTGACGCTGCGCGGCCACAAGCCCATTATTTATGAAAAGTCCGGCGTGCTTGGCGGCACGTTCATTGCGGCCTCATCCGAGAGCTATAAGGGCAAGCTCCGCGACCTTCTGACGTGGTACCGCCGGGAGATGGAAAAGCTCGGCGTGGAGGTCCGCCTGAACACCGAGGTCAAAGAGATCGCGTCCTTCGGCACTGACCCCGTCATCATCGCCACCGGCTCGACCCCGCGCGTGCTCAAAAAGGTTCCCGGCCACGAGAAGATGCTCGAGGCCTGTGAATATCTGCTCGGCGCACCTGTGGGTGAAAAGATCGCCGTTGTGGGCGGCGGCCTGACCGGCTGCGAGATCGCGTATGAGCTGGCGCTGCAGGGCAAAGACGTCACGATCGTCGAGATGAAGGACGATCTGGTGTCCCAGAAGGGCGTGTGCCTTGCCAACAGCTCCTACCTGCGGGAGTGGTTCGCCCTGCACGAGGTACCGGTGTATCTAGAAACCACTTTGAAGGAAGTGAAGGACGGATGCATCATCTGCACCGGCAAGGATGGCGAAGTTACGATCCCCTGTGACAGCGTCATCTGCTCGGCAGGCTATCTGCCCGCGCCCATTGCCAAGGAGGGCGGAAAGGTTCATCTGGTGGGCGACTGCCGGAAGGTGGGCAACCTGAGAAGTGTAATCTGGCGGGCCTATGAGGTCGCCATGGCAATCAAATAAGGAGGAAAACAATGAAGCTAACACAGGAACAACAGGAAATTCTGAATGGCAGCCGGGGCGAAACCATGGCAAAGGTCATGGAGACCCTGGTGCGCTACGGTGAGCTTTACGACTCCGACACCATGATCCCCGTCACGGGAAAAAATAACCATCTGGTCACGTCCTTTGGCCTGAAGGCCCTGACCCCGGTGTATGAGCTGATGGATCAGCTCATCGCGGAGGGGGCCGTTTCCGGCACCAAATTCTCCGCCGACCCCCGGCCTCTGGACAAGAACGTACCCAGCAGCTTTTTGCAGAACATCATTTTCAACCACTTCATGTACAGCAAGCAGGACTTTTATGAGGATCAGCTACAAAAGCTGGGCCTGATGGAGAAGGACGCCTTCACCTGCACCTGCTACATGGACGAGGTGGGCAACATCCCGAAAAAGGGCGACATTTTGTCGTGGTCGGAATCCTCCGCCGTGGTCTACGCTAACTCGGTGCTGGCGGCCCGGTGCAACCGCAATTCCGGCATCATCGACCTGATGGGGGCCATCTGCGGCTTTGTGCCCCGGTTCGGCCTGCTGACCGACGAGGGCCGGAAGGCCAAGTGGATCGTGGAAGTGCACACCACCAAGAAGCCGGAGGCCCAGCTTCTCGGTTCTGCCATCGGCATGAAGGTCATGGAGGATGTGCCCTACATCAAGGGGCTGGATAAGTGGCTGGGGTCGCTGGATGACGATGCCAAAGCCTACCTCAAGGACATGGGCGCGGCTACCGCTTCCAACGGCGCGGTGGGCCTATACCATGTGGCGGGCATCACCCCGGAGGCTGTGGAGCAGGGCGAAGACCTGATTCTCCCCGACGCGCAGGTTTACGTCATTGACGACACAGAACTCCAGCGGGTGTATGAGTCTTACCCCGTGATCTGGAAGAACCGGGAGGCTACCCCCAAGCTATGCTTCATGGGCTGTCCCCACATGAGCCTGCACCAGCTTATCGACTGGACGGAGCGGGTGGAGCAGGGCCTGAAAGCTGCCGGGAACAGGAAGGTGGTCATTCCCACAGTGTTCACCGCCGCCCCCGCTGTCATTGAGAAGTTCAACGCCACCCCCTACGCTACCCGGCTGAAGGAAACCGGCGTCATTGTGTCCTACATCTGCCCGCTGATGTACATGAATAACCCTCTGAGCGGCAAAATTCCCGTTATCACCTCCAGCAACAAGCTGCGCACCTATACCAGCGCCCGCTATTACACCGATGACGAAATTCTGGCCCAGATCACGAAGGGAGGCAACTGATATGAAGCAATTTATCGGACGTGTGGTTGCGAAGGGCACGGTCAGCGCCCCTGCGCTGGTGTCCCACGGAGGCCTGAACACCCTGGCCTCCTTCCAGAAGGCGCTGCAATTCGGCGACAAGAAGGCCACCTGCGGCGATCAGAACAACCCTGACCTTTACGGCAAGCAGATGGCTGGAAAGGCTCTGTGCCTGCCCAGAACCATCGGCTCCACCACCGGCGGACTGGTGCTGTACTGCGCCTGTTCCATGCACCGGCAGCCGGCCTGTATGCTGTTCTCCGAGCCAATCGACTCGCTGGCGGCGGCGGGTGCTATTTTGCAGGATGTGTGGCTCACTGATGTGTCCATGCCCGTCATTGACTGCCTTGGTGAGGAGTTCCTGAATTACGTCCAGGACGGAATGACCGTGACCGTAAAGGAAAACGGTCTGGTGGAAGTGGATTGATAAAAAGTCAAAGGGGCTGTAAAAAAGTCCCCCTGCAAGCGGTTAAAACACGGGCCTTTTATGTCGTGGGTTTGCGGGGACGCAGCAGAAAAAACACATCCACCGGCGAAGCCGGTGGATGTGTCAGTCTGTCAAATAACCCTCACTTTCAATAAGCGAAAGTGGGGGCATTCTTGTAGATGGGGCAACAACGGACGAATAGTAGCGAGAACATGGAGTCCTTCCAACTCCATTGGGCCAGTTTTTTCAGATTCATGGCAGCAAACTTGAGCCTGACCCATCTGGTAACTGCGGCCAAGCCTCGGTGGTGTGTATAACGCATGGCGTGTTTTTCTTTCGCATCCGCAAAGACCCGCTCAATGGTTTCTTTTCGCTGGGCGTAAATTTGCTTGCCTAAGTCAGTCTTTCGGATGCTCTCCACAATGTCCAGGTATTCCTGCCAGATGTGGGTTGTGAATACCTTTTGCCCTTTCTCGTTTGCCTTGCAGTAGGATTTGGAGAGACAATTGACACAGTATTTCGGAGTACTGCGGTAGATTCTTTTCCCGTCTCGGTCTGTTGTGGTATGGCGAAGCTCCTGACCGTGGGGACAGGTGAACACATCTTTTACTGGATCGTATTTGTAGTCCCAGGGGCGGTATCCTTCTTTGCTGCCTTTATATCTTGTATAGGGGAGAACCGGGATTTTTCCATCATCCAAAGTCTTCTTTGCAATCCAAGGGGTCTTATATCCCGCGTCCATGGCCACGAACTGAACATCAAATTTGCTGGTTACATCGTCATATACCTTATCCCATGCCACACTGTCATGGATATTTCCGGCAGTTACCTCTACTCCCAGAATGAAACCTCTTTTGTCACAAGCCGTATGCGCTTCGTAGGCAAATTGCCGCTCATGCTCTCCTTTTACGAACATTCCACAATCCGGGTCTGTGGTGGAAACGGTCTTTTCTACGGTTTCCCGCGAGTCTCCACCACCCTGGGGATGATTTTCATCATCGTCATCTTCAATGGGCTTCTTGCCCAGCTTTTCTCTTTCCGTGTTAACCTCTCTGCGAAGCTGCCCTGAATAGACTTTTGCCGCTTTCGCGACCTGCTCCTTCTGGAACTTTTTCTTATTTGCGCTAGCTTTGATATGTGTCCCGTCAATGAAAATTGCGCTGGGATCCAGCATCCTGTTGTTCAGTGCCTTGTTGAGAATGTGCTCAAATATCTCACTGGTCAATTCATCCGGGAAACGCTTGCAGAAAGCATAGCTCACCGTTGCAAAGTGAGGGATATTATCCAGCAATCCGTACCCAAGAAACCACCGATATGCCACATTCACTTGGATTTCTCGGTAGGTCTGCCGCAAAGACGGTATCCCAAACAAATGCTGAATGAGTACCATCTTTATAAGCACAACTGGATCTGTACCGGGGCGGCCATTGTCATGGCAGTAGTACGGGTCCAGCCGTTCATACAGCCACTCATAATCCATGACCTTTTCAATCTTCCGCAGAAGATGGTCTTTCGGCACCAATGCCTCCAAATCCACAATGATTGGCTCATGCCGTGCGTCTTTTCTCCAGTCTTCCATAAAACATCCCCCATTTCTTCTATTATAGCAGAAACGGGGGCGTTTGGGTAGTTCTTTGACAGACTGAAAAACGACGCGGCCTTACAGCCGCGTCGTTTCGACGTTTTACGCTTTGTCCGGGAAAAGGTTCTCGATGGCGCAGCGGGCGGCGTCCTGCTCTGCCTTTTTCTTGCTGCTACCGACGCCCTTGCCCACGATCGTGCCGTTGAGGGAGACCTCCACGGAAAACTGCTTGTCGTGGTCGGGGCCGGACTGCCCCACCAGCTCGTAGGCCAGCACCTGGTTTTTCTTCTGCTGCACCAGCTCCTGCAGCTCGGTCTTGTAGTCCGCGTTGTGCAGTTTGGTCACCGGCACCTCCACCAGAATGAACGTCCTGACCACCTGTAACGCCGCGTCCAGTCCGCCGTCCAGAAAGCACGCGGCGATCACCGACTCCATGGCGTCCGCCAGAATGGAGTCCCGGCTCCGTCCGCCGCCCTGCTCCTCACCGTGGCCAAGGAGCAGATGGTTCCCAAGGCCGATGCGGTTGGCAGCACCCGCCAAGGTGGTCTCGCAGACCATGTCCGCCCGCATCCGGGTCAGCTCGCCCTCCGGGCGGTTGGGAAAATTGCGGTAGAGATACTCCGCCACCAGCATTCCCAGCACGCTGTCCCCCAGAAATTCCAGCCGCTCGTTGCTGAGCAGGCTGTTGTGCCAGCGCTCGTTTGCGTAGGAGGAATGGGTCAGCGCATTCTGCAAAAGGGAAATATTCCGGAACCGGTAGCCGATGACGGCCTCCAAGTCCTTAATCATGCTCCGTCACCTTCTCTTTTTCAGCAGCCAGCCGCTGTAAATTTTCTTCCAGCTCTCCGGTAATGTCCGACGCGGCCACATCTGCCGCCTGCTTTACTGCGTTGCGGAACGCCAGCACGTCGGAAGCGCCGTGGGCCTTGATGACCGGCTTGCGGATGCCAAGGAACGGCGTGCCGCCGATCTCCCGGTAGTCCAGCATCTTCATCAGGTCTTTGACCCCGGAGGCGCACAGAAGATATCCCAGCTTGCTGAGCAGATTTTTCTTGAACATTTTCTTCATCAGGCTGCCCATGAACATGGCAGTACCCTCGATGGTTTTGAGAAGCACGTTGCCGTTGAAGCCGTCGCAGACCACAACGTCCACCGCGCCCAAAGGCACGTCCCGGGCTTCCACATTGCCGACAAAGTTGACAAGCCCCTTCTCCCCCGCGTTTTTCAGCAGCGCGTAGGCTTCCTTCTGCAGGGCGGTGCCCTTGCTGTCCTCGGTGCCGATGTTCAGAAGACCGACTTTGGGATTCTCGATGCCCAGCTGCTTCTTCGCGTAGACAGAGCCGACCAGACCGAATTGCAGCAGGAATTCCGGCGTACACTCGGCATTCGCACCGCAGTCCACGATCACGGTCTTTCCCCCTGCCTTGTTGGGCATGGCGGGGCCCATGGCCGCACGGCGGATTCCCTTGACCCGCTTGACCAGCAGCGTCGCGCCGGTGAGCAGCGCGCCGGTGGAACCGGCGGACACGAACGCGTCACCCAGCCCGTCCGCCAGCATCTTCAGGCCGATTACCATGGAAGAATTCTTCCGCTTGTGGATGATGGATGCGGGATCGTCATGCATGTCCACCACATCGTCGGCATTGGAGATCTCCATGCCTTCCGGCAGGTTGTCAATGCCGTGCTTCTTGAGAACCGCAAGGATATCCTCTCCCCGGCCTACCAGCACGATCTCGATACCGTAGGTCTTTGCCGCTTCCACAGCGCCTAAAACGGGAGCCTCGGGGGCGTTGTCGCCGCCCATCGCGTCAAGAATGATCTTCAACCGTTCCACCTCTTTCTTTCAGATGCCCTTCGCCACCAGCGTATCGATCACATCCAGCGACCGCGCGGCAATGGCGAGATTTTTTTCTGCCTTCTTACGGATGCGCTTTTCCAGCGGTGCGATGATGCTGAAATTGATATTCATGGGCTGGAAATTTTCAATGCTTTCGTCGCTGACGTACTGCCCCAGCGCACCGATGGCGGTCTCCTTGGGGAAATCGGGAACTTCCCGTCCCTGTACCTTGGCCGCCATGGCCACCGCCGCCAGATACCCGGAGGCCGTGGATTCCACGTACCCCTCCACGCCGGTCATCTGCCCGGCAAAAGCCACCAGCGGGTTTCGGCGGTCTGCGTAATACTTATCCAGCAGCTTGGGGCTTTGCAGGAAGGTATTCTGGTGCATCACACCGTAGCGGACAAATTCCGCGTTTTCCAGACCGGGTATCATGGAGAATACCCGCTTCTGCTCGCCGAATTTCAGGTGGGTCTGGAAGCCCACCAGATTGTACACGCTTTTTGCCGCGTTGTCCTGCCGCAGCTGCACCACGGCGTAAGGCTCATGGCCGGTGGCAGGATTTCTCAGCCCCACGGGCTTCATGGGGCCGTAGCGCAGGGTATCCACGCCTCGCCGCGCCATGACCTCCACGGGCATACAGCCCTCAAATACGTTCTTGTCCTCAAAGCCATGCACCGGGGTTTCCTCGGCGTTTACCAACTCCCGGACGAAGGCTTCGTACTGCTCTTTGTTCATGGCGCAGTTGATGTAATCGGGCGTTCCCCGGTCGTACCGGGACTGCCACCAAGCAAGATTCATGTCGATGGACTCCGCCGAAACCAGCGGCGCCGCTGCGTCAAAAAAGTGCAGATACCCGGTCTCCCCGAAGTAATGCCCGATGGCCTCGCTCAAAGCATCGGAAGTCAGCGGCCCTGTAGCCACGATCACCGGCCCCTCGGGGACTTCGGTGATTTCTTCGGAAATCACCGTGATATTGGGGTGATTCCGGATTTTCTCCGTAACCATCCGGGAAAAGCCGCCCCGGTCTACAGCCAGACAGCCGCCCGCCTCCACCCGGGTAGCATCGGCGCAGGCGAGGATCAGGCTGCCGCAGCGGCGCAGCTCCTCCTTGAGGAGCCCCACGGCGTTTTCCAGCCGGTCGCCGCGCAGGGAGTTGGAGCAGACAAGCTCCGCAAAGTCCGCGCAGTGGTGTGCGGGCGTCATTTTCTGCGGCTTCATCTCGGTCAGCGTCACATGAATGCCGCGCTCGGCCAGCTGCCACGCGGCCTCGCAGCCCGCAAG
>ENA-ORSC01000383-ORSC01000383.1-human-gut-metagenome-genome-assembly--contig:-NODE-383-length-36433-cov-5.267469_pt1 | contig 36433 bp, 33 predicted proteins | sample MGYA00242178_ERZ509140 | MGnify/ENA primary metagenome ERZ509140 (study PRJEB26280, sample SAMEA2338681) | human gut metagenome | biome: human gut; feature: human-associated habitat; material: faeces... | reverse complement strand
TTAAACTTTTTTCAAGTTTATGTTTACTTATTAATTATAAAATATTATTCTATTTATTTATTAAAAATCTATTCAAATTCTTTTTTGAATTTATTAAATTTCAGTTTGCAAAAAGCATTTATTTATTTAAATGTTTTTATAAATTATTTTATTTTAAGGAGAATAAATCATGAGTCTTTTTGATTTAGTAGTAAAAGGCGTTAAAACGGCTAAAGAAATAGGAGGAGAGTATTACAAAGAATATCAAAAATGCAAAGAAGAGTATAAGGATTACGAGGATACCGAACTTTTAAAGGTATATCGTTCTTCTATTGGCGTTAAAAAAATAGCTTTGCAGCAACTTCTAAAAGAAAGAGGATTAATATTATAATAAAAGGAGAGAGATTTATGGCTACAAATAATAGAAAACAATCATTAATTAATCAAGTGAATAGGTTTAAAGAACAAATAGCTCAAAAAGAAGAAGCTATTTCTAAACTTAAAAGCAAATCTTCTGGCGGAAATAATAGCTCCAACAGAAATAGTATAGAAACTTTAAAAAAGCAAATTATGAATTTGAAATCTCAAATTGCAAGAATAAAATCGGAAATCGCTAAACTATAATTTATAAGAGGAGATTATTATGTCAAAACAATTAATAATTAATCAAATAAATAGAAATAAAGAAGCTATAGCGAGAAAGAAAGAAGAAATTGCCAAAATCAAAGGCGGCGCTTTAAGAATGAATAGGCGATTAAATAGTTCTGAAAAAAATAGCATAGATACTATTGAAAGGCTTATTTTAAACTTAAGAACTCAAAACGCTGGTTTAAAAACTAAACTTGGTAGATTATAATTTACAAAAAGGAGATGTATATGACTATAGATGGAATAAATGGAATAAAAGCATATGTAGATGGTAAAACTACAAAAGCAATAGAGCTTTTAACAAGAGCTAAAAGAGCAAATCCTAAAGATTATAGAATTTTTTGGATTTTGGGGAATGCATATTATAAAAATAAACAATACAAAGAAGCTATAGAGTCTTATTTAAAAACCATAGAGGTTAAAGCTATTAACCCCAATCCCGAATATATTTATTGGGAGTGGGAAAAATATAGAAATGAAGAATCACCAGATGGAGATTATATGATTTGGTGGGATTTAGGAAGAGTATATATATTAAATAATCAATTTGATGAGTCGGTAGATTCTTATTTAAAAGCGATTGAATTATATCCTTATCATAATGAAGGACACGACTTCGGAAGGACTTTATCCTATTACCCTTATCAACACACTATAAGAGAGAAAGATATTATAAAAGAATTGGCAGATTTATACTTTAATAATGGTAAATATAGCAAAGCTATAAATTTTTATTCTAAATGTGGGGAAGTTTCACGATTAGCCGAAGCGTATGAATTAAATGGACAATTTGAAGAAGCGATAAAAATTCTAAATTACGGTAATAGGCGTAATGGAAATTATGGATATAGTATAGAATTGGCAGAATTATATTGCCGATATGGTAAATATAAAGAAGCTATAGATTGTCTTTCATCAATGTCTAAATCTTCTTCTTTTATAAGAGAAAATAACATCTATTATTGTTTGATAGGGTGGAAGGATAAATATAAAATAGAAAGTTTATATAAAGAAGCGATAGATTATCTTACTAAAATAATAGAAACAGAATCTGCTAAAATAGTAGAAACAAAACCTAATGATAGTCTTTCTTCTTTGATTTTTGGATTATTAGGGGTTACAAATGATGCAAAATCAAATGAAAGTTATAAACTTTACTTTATTTGGGGATTATTAGGCATCTCATATTTTATGAACGGGCAATATAAAGAGGCTATAGATTCTTTATTAAAATCTACGGAGTTGAAACATGAAAATAATATTATTTGGAATCTATTAGGAGTTTCTTATTATAGAATCGAACAGAGAGAGGATGCTAAAGAGGCTTTCTTAACGGCAGAAGCATTAGGCGGTGATAAAGATTTTTGTCAATTTATGTTAGGAAAATTAGACTCTTCATTGAAAAATGAAGAACTTAAAGATGATATTATTTTAAAAATGTTAAAAAAAGATAGTGGAGAAAAATAATATTTAATATTATTAATTATGCAAAAATCTGCCTATATGTATTTAAATTAAAGGAGTTAAAATTATGACGGAGGAACAAAATAAAAAATGTCACGCTATTATCCATAGTTGCGCCGTTGCTTGTGGTGCGGGAAATGTCGCCCCTATACCAGGTTTAGGAATAGCCGCCGATATGATAGCTATGACAACTATGACTATGTCTTTAGCTGGAGTATTTGGCGGAGATTTAACTAAAGAAGCTGCAAAGGGGATAGCTATAGCAGGTATTAAAAAGACTATGCTAAAACAACCTATAAAAACTGTGACGAAAGAATTAAGCAAGATTATTCCTGTTTTAGGACAAATTGTAGCGCCTTCAATTAACGTAGCAATGATTGAAGCTGCGGGTTGGTCTATAGCTAAACAATTAGAAAATGAATTAAAAGATAAATAATTTTATTATAAATTCAAACAACCGATATAAATATCAGCTACTATTTTTATATAATTAATAAAAATCTATACTTTCTTTATTATTTTTTAATAGTTTTTAAACTTTTATCTATGTTTATTAAAAATGATACATTAAAAATCGTATAATAATTTATAAAATAAAACTAGCACAAGTTGGGCATACTTTTTTTTCATTATCATCGTTTTCCCGTCTATCAATTTCATTTATAACTTGAGTTCTATCCATTAAATAGTATGGAGGTTGATTTTTAGGATAACTAAATTCGGGAGAAACTCGATTTTTACTGTGTGGTGTTATAATTTTACAAGACATACTACCTGTTTCTTCATCATCGTCATTAAGAATATCAAAACATTCATAAATATGTTCGTATCCAGAAGTAGTATCGTCCTCATAAGAAATTACAAATCCTAAACTATTACCTAATTTATTTGACATTACATAACTCCTTAATGTTTTATATTATATTTATATCATAATTTATAAAATAAGTCAATATTTAAAGTTTGCTTAACTTTCAACCCAAAATAGAAATTATTAAAGAATATTAATTATATAAAAAGCTACCGAATTATTAAACCCGATAACTTATTTATAAGACTTACTTCTATGCGATATATCAAGTATATATAGTAATTTCAATATCGACAATATAGCATATTATTCTATAATCACCGACACAATAACGCTAAAATCCTCTTAAATTACCCGCTAAAGATTTGCCTTTAATTCTTGGATTTTCTAATTCCTCTAAATTGTCTATGAATTTTGCTATTCGTTTTTGGGTGGTAAAATTATTTTAAGGCATATTTTTCAAAAAAATTTGTTTAACTATTATTAATAAATAATTGAACAAAGAGGAGTTATTATGTCAGGAAACGCTAATATAATAGTAATAGAAGGAAGACTAACAAGAGACCCAAATTTTACTAAAACTAAAAATGGAAAATCTTTATGCAAATTTAGTATGGCAAATAACAGATATTATTATACCAATGGAAGTTTGCAAAAAGAAGTTTATTTTTTTGATTTTATAACTTGGGGATATAACGCCGAAAAAGCCGCGTCAAGTTTAAGTAAAGGAAGTCATGTTTTAGTAAGCGGAGAATTAAGACAGAATTCTTATTTTACTAAAGAAGGAAACAGAAGAAATTCAATTTACATACTCGCTTTAGAAATTAAGAGTTTGAGCAAAAAAAATTTGGATAATAATTCTTCAAACGAACTTGCAAATAATCAAGAGATATCGAATATTATTGAAGAGAATATGGAACAAACATTTTAGATTTTTCTAAAATATTAAATAATTCATCGTTAATGATTTTTATATCTTTATCGGTGTCTATATGATAAATAAAAGGTTCGTTAAAGGAATGAAATATTTTATCGACTTTTTTTAAATAGGTTTCGTTTTCAAATCTGTCGGCGATTCCTCTTTTAGATATTATTCTATTTAATGCAATATCTATTGGAAGATGAAAAATAAAAACTATGTCGGGTTTGATAATAAAATCTTTATGCATATTTATTATTCGATTAATATCTATTCCTTTAGCTCCTTGATAAGCGATTGAAGAATAAAAATATCTGTCTAAAATTATAAAATAGCCTTCTTCCAAAGCTGGCTTTATCATATATTCTATATGCTCTTTTCTGTCTTTTACAAATAATAATAATTCTTCTTCAGCGTCCAAATCTTCCGACAACATACCTTCTCTTAATTTAGCTCCGTAATGCGAATGCGTAGGCTCAAAAGTATAAATTGTTTTTATATTAATAGAATTTAATTTTTCAGTAAGATTTTTTGCGCATGTAGATTTTCCCGAGCCGTCAATTCCTTCTATAACTATCAATTTGCCTTTCATTTTTATATTTCCTAAATTCTTTTAAATAAAATCTTTTTTATAAATTATCTTATTTTTAAAGTCGCTATTCCGATTATTGCAGCGATTATCCCTAATATATAAAATCTAAAAACGACTTGAGTTTCTTTCCAACCCGATTTTTCAAAATGATGATGCAAAGGCGCCATTTTAAAAATTCTCTTCTTAAACATTTTATAATAAAATACTTGAAGAACTACGCTGAAAGCTTCGGCTACATAAACCGCTCCAATTATAACTAAAAGAAGTTCATGCTTAATGAATAAAGCTATAATTCCCAAAACTCCGCCGAGAGATAAACTTCCTACATCTCCCATAAATACTTGAGCGGGATGAGCGTTGAACCATAAAAATCCGAGTCCCGCTCCGATTAAAGCTCCTACAAAAACCGTTACCTCTCCAGCATCGGATATAAAAGGAATTTTTAAATAAGTAGCCACGAGAGAGTTTCCCGATACATAACATAAAACAGCCAAAGCCACAGACATTATTATTAAAAGCCCAATCGCAAGTCCGTCCAAACCGTCAGTTAAATTTACTGCATTACTCATACTAACTACAACAAAAATTGCAAAAGGTATATAAAAAATTTTTAAGTCTATATAAAAAGTGTCAAAAAAAGGCAAAAATAAAGTAGAAGAAGGAACTTGAGCGACTTTCACGGTTTCAAATATTCCAGCGGATTGATTTAATTCAAAAGACATTAAAAAAGTGGATTTATCGAAATAATATAAATATATCCCGATTATAGCTCCTACAAAAATTTGAAAGAATATTTTATATTTTCCCGAAAGTCCTTTTGAGTTTTTATATTTTATTTTAAGAAAATCATCTAAAAAACCAGCTATAGAAAGTATTATTAAAGAAAAGGTTAAAAGTATTATTTTTATGTTGTCTAATTTTCCCCATAATAAAACGCTTATCAATATGCTTCCTATTATAAATAAACCTCCCATTGTAGGCGTTCCTGTTTTTGCCAAATGACTTTCAGGACCGTCGTCTCTCACTATCTGCCCAAAATTTAATTTTTTTAATTTTTCTATTATGTTTGGTGCAAACATAAAAACCAAAATCAAAGCGGTTGCGACAGCTCCAGCCGTTCTGAAAGTAATATATCTAAATATATTAAATCCAAAAAATGATTCTCTTAAAGGATAAAAAATTTGATAAAGCATATATAAAAAACCTTATTTACTATTTTAATTAAAAAATTTTTTATTTAAAAATGTATTTTTAAAATAAAGTAAAAAATTATTTATATATACTATTACATATTTATTTTTTGTCAATGAAAATTTAATTTTTAGAATTATTAACATTAAAATTATTAATTTATTTTAGGTTAATGAATTTTAAAAAGAGGCTTCGATTATTGAAACCTCTTTTTATTTTTTATTTATTAATTAGGAATTATAGCAAAAGCTCTAACGGGAAAACCAGGAAGTTTATCAAATTTAGGAACGCCTATAAAAATAACTCCGCCTTTTGCAGGCAGAATATTAAGATTATTTAAAACCTCAACTTGATATTTATTTGTATCTAAAACAAATTTTTCGCTTAAAAGAAAATTATTTTTTATAATATCTATACTCGCATCGGTATCCAAAGTTTCATGTCCTATAGCTAAAGCTCCTCTTTTATTTAGAATTAAATCTAAAGCTTCTATACTCCAACCTGGCGTATGAGCTACTCCGTTTGAATCTTTATTATAGAAATCGGATTTTCCCCATCTTTTACTCCAACCGCTTGCAAACGCTACAAAAGAATTTTTTTCTATTTTTCCGTTTTCTTTCTCCCAATTTAAAATATCTTCGGCGGTTAAAATAAAATCTGGATTATTTTCAACCTCTTTTTCTTTATTTATAACAAAAAGCGGTAAAACCAATTCCTTTAATTCTAACTGTTCCAAAGTTCTTTTATTTTCACTAAAATGAATTGGAGCGTCAATATGCGTTCCGTATTGAGTGACAAAAGAAACTCTGTCTACAAAAAAACCGTCCTTTTCAATCGTATAAAGCGTTTCAATATTTAAATTTGGAAAAGCGCCGAATTTAGGAATAGACGAATTAACATTATGAGTTAAATCTATCCATTTATTTTCTTTTAAAGTTTCTAAAGCTTTTATAATATCGCTCATAATTTTCTCTCCTTTTTTTAATTAGTTTAATTAAAATTTAATTATAAATCGTCATTGCAAGATAAAGTCGAAAAAATCAATTTATAGCTGATTATAACGCCTTATTATTAAATCTCGCAATGACTAATTTTTAAATATTTTTTTCTTTGTTTACTTTTCAATAGCTTTTTTCAAATCCGCTATCAAATCTGAAACAGTTTCCAAACCTATGCTCAAACGAACTGTATTCGGCGTTATTCCCGCAGATTTCAACTCCGACTCGCTTAATTGAGAATGCGTTGTTGAAGCTGGATGAATAACTAAAGATTTTGAATCGCCAATATTCGCCGTTATTGAATATAGAGTCAAACTGTTGCATATCTTTTTTGCCTCTTCATAACTTTGAGCCTCGAAACTTAAAAGTCCGCTCGCTCTTGAATCCTTAAAATATTTTTTCAAAAGATTATGATAAGGACTCGAAGTTAAACCTGGATAGTTAACCTCTTTAACTTTTTTATGAGATTCCAAAAATTTTGCTATTTCTAAAGCGCTGTCGCTATGTTTTTGAATTCTCAATTCCAAAGTTTCCAAACCTTGAAAATGAATCCAAGCGTTTTGCGGGCTTAAAGAAGCTCCGATATTTCTAAGCCATTCTATTAATATTCTTATACTAAAAATAGGAAGAGGAAGATTCGCATAAATCAAACCATGATAACTTTCATCTGGAGTGTTAAAAGCTGGATAACGAGAATTATCTTTAATAAGTTCGTTTAATCCTTCTCTTTCTATAACCGTTCCTCCGAGTCCGCTTCCATGTCCGTTTATATATTTAGTTAAGCTATGAACGGAAACATCTACTCCGAAATCGAAAGGACGAAATAATATAGGCGTTGCAACAGTGTTATCGCAAATTGTAACTATTTTATGTTTTTTCGCTATATTAGTTATGGTTTCAACATCCGCTATCGCTATTTGAGGATTTGAAAGACTTTCAAAGAATATAGCTTTTGTTTTATCGTCTATAATTTTTTCAAGACTGCTTAAATTGTCTATATCGAAAACTCTTCCTTCTATTCCGAATCTTTTCAAAACATGAACGAGCAAAGTTTGAGAGCCTCCGTAAATTTTATTTGAATAGGCTATATTATCTCCGTTTTGCGCAAGATTAACTAAAGAATAGAATACAGCCGAACTTCCGCTTGCAGTAGCGACTCCGAAAGCTCCGCCTTCTACAGCCGCAATTCTTTTTGCAAGCATATCTACTGTTGGATTGGTAAGACGGGAATATATATTTCCCAATTCCTCTAAACTGAACCTAGCCGCGGCTTGTTCGGCGTTTTCAAAACTATAAGCCGTGCTTTGATAGATTGGAACGCTTAAAGTTCTCTGTCTGTCGTATTCGTATCCCGCATGAAGCGATAAAGTATTTGTCGTAAAATTATTGTTTGGTAAATTTGCCATTGTTTTTCTCCTTAAAATTTTAAAATTATAAATTAATGAACCAAAGAGATTTAAATTAAAATCTCAACTTAAAGCCTTTAAATATATAAAAATTGTTAAAATAGAATATTAGCGCGCAACAACGCGCATCATCATAGAAAAAGCGAAATAAAAATAAAATTTGCAGGATGCAATACTTGATAAATTAAACAAATTCTTAATCATAAATATTCCTCCTTCTTTTATATTTTTCTTTGATTGATTAATTAATTGGATAAATTATACATTATTTAAAAAAAATGTCAATGCTTTATTTAATATTTTATTTATAATTAATTTAATTATTATTTATAAATTTTATTATCTAATTATTATAAAATCACATTAGTTTATTTTATTTTCTTTAAGAAATAATCCAATTCCGAATAATATTATTATAATTCCAACTAATTGTTTTAAACTGACGCTTTCATTTAATATAAAATATCCTAAAATGCAAGCGCCAACGGCTTCGCCTAATATAGTCGTAGAAATTACGGTTGCAGAAAACCATCTTAAAAGCCAAGTAAATATAAAATGTCCGAGCATAGTCGATATTAAAGTTAAACATAAAATATAAATCCAAGTTTCAAAAGAATATTCAAAAAAATTAACTTTAATTATAAAAGAAAGAAAACCTAAAAATATAAACGCGGGAATATAAGTAAATGCCGTATAATTAATCGCCGATAATCTTTTTCTAATATATTGTCCTATTATAAAATTAACGCTTATAAAAATAGCGGCAATTAAAGCCAAAAAATCTCCAAATAAAGCTTTCGGATTTATTTGAAAATCTCCTAATCCGATTATAAAAGAACCAGCAAAAGCGATTATAAATCCTAATATTGCCTTATTTGTATATTTTTCTTTAAAAATAAAATATCCGAATATTAAAGAAAATAAAGGCTGTAAAGTCACTATTACGGTAGAACTTGCAACCGATGTAAAATTTAAAGATTGAAACCATAGAAAATAATGCAGTCCTAAAGAAAATCCAGAAATTATGCATAAAATAATATCTTTTTTATTTAATGATTTTAATTCTTCTCTATTTGATTTTTTTAATATTGTTAAAGGAAAAATTAAAATAAAAGTAAAAAATAATCTGTAAAAAGCCGTTATTGAAGCGGGAGCATTTGCAAGCCTTACAAATATTGCAGATGCAGATAAAGAAGCGACTCCTATAAATAAAAATATTCCCTTTCCCATTAAATAATAAATTTTAACAATCTTATAAAATAAATCGATAACATTTTATATTAAAAAAATTATATTTCAATTAAACAAAATATTTTATCGTATTGTTTTTTTATAAAATCCGTTTTACAATAAAATAAAGGAATTATTATGTTAAAAATAACTGTTATTGGGCTTGGTTTAATGGGAGGTTCTCTCGTTAAAGCTTTAAAAAAATCTAAAAAAAATTATAGAATTTGGGCTATAGATACGAATAAAAAAAATATAAAATCAGCATTAAAAGACAAATATATAGAAAAAGGTTTTTATAATTATTCAAATACAAAAGAAGCTTTTGAGTTTGCAGATATTATTATGATTTGCTCAATTCCTTCTATAGCTTTAAATATAATTAAAAAATATAAAAATTTAATTGACGATAAAAAAATACTTTCCGATTTCTGCGGAGTAAAAAAAGATATTTTCAAAGCGACTTCAAATAAAAAATATATCGGACTTCATCCTATGGCGGGAAAAGAAAAAGGCGGATACGATAATTCAACGGAAAGTTTATTTAAAAATTCAAACGCTATAATAGTGGCAAACGATAAAGCAAAAAAAGAAGATATAAAAAAAATAGAAAAATTATCGAAAGATATCGGTTGCAAAAAAATAATTTTCTCAAATGCAGAAAAACATGATTATATGATAGCTTTCACGAGTCAACTTATGCATATAATCGCATGCTCAATAGTTAATCATAAACAATTTTTAGAATCATTTGGTTATGAAGGAAATAGTTTGGGCGACCATACTAGAGTTGGAACTATAGACGCAGATATGTGGAGCGAATTGTTTTTATATAATTCAAAATATTTATCTAAATCTCTATCTCAATATATAAATTGTTTAAGCGATTTTAAAAGAGCGTTAAATAATAAAAATATTAAAGAGTTAAAAAAACTTATGATTAATTCAAATAAAATAAAATCTGAAAGATTGAGATAAGTTGAACTATAAATTAAAAATAAAGAATATATTATTGACGATTTATATACTCTTGCTCATTTATTTAAATTGTCTATTTTATAAAAAATTTGTCATTGCGAACTATAGCTAAGTAAGACAAACTAAAAAATCAATTAATTAATTACATTTTCAATAATTCTAATATATAATAATTCTAAACTATTAATAAATTTAATCAAACGGAGGAAATATGCATTTCAAATTTAAAATAATTTTATTATTCTTTTTAATTTATTTTCAAATATTATATTCCAACAATATTTTTCTTTCAAAAAGAAGCGGAGAATATTACGACAATTTTGGAAGAAAACTTACGATAGATAATTTCGGATACGGAATTTTTGAAGAAAAAGGCATTAAGTCGGAAAGTTTCAAAATCGGACAACCTAGAAGCGTAGAAACAAATTATAAATTCACTATGATTTTTGGCGGTAGATATTATGCAAACACTTATTTATATTTTACAGGTAAAAATAATTGCATATTGATAATAAACGGTTATTTAAAATATTATTTTGAAAAGAATTTATAAAATTTATTTATTGCCATTCTTTAGGGCATATTATTTGTTTGCCGTTAGGTAATAAAATAATTTTAGGAAATAAGAAATTATTTAAATTGAATTTCGATAGTTTTATACTAAAATCGGATACATTTTTTAAACTGCTCGCTTGAACATTTGCGGGAATTACAACTCCGATTTTTAAATTATTATTTTCTTTTTTAGCCATTTTTATAGCTGGAACAAAATCGCTATCGCCCGACAATATTATAGCTTTATCGCAATTTTTTTGACAAGCGTCTCTTACTAAATGAATTCCTATATTAACATCGCTTTCTTTTTCTTCATGATATTTATAAGTATAATTAACTTCTTTAATATATTTAGATTTTTCTTTGAAATTTCCCAAAACGACATTAATATTTTGAGATTTTAAAGCTCTAATAAAAATATCATGTCTAATCTGCCCGTCTCTTCTCCAAAAAGCATATGCGGAAAAATATAATATTTCGTTTATTTTATCATCCGTATTTAAAATTTCTTCGCATAATAATTTATAATTAATCCATTTTAATTTATTATTTTTCATCTTTTTTATGGCATGGTAAATATTGAAACCGTCTATATAGAAATTAACTTTATTTTTCTTCATAATAATTAATAATAAAAAAACCCCCGTTCGAGACGAGGGAGTAAGTCCCCAAAGGAAACATACGATAATATATGTATTATATTATAAACTATTTATAATATTTGTCAAGCATTTAAATTAATCCTTACCTTCAATAATCCCAACCTCCTCCTCACTCAAACCATACAACCAATAAACCAACCTATCAATCCACCCTCATATTTAGAAACATCCCAATTAAAATTTTTATTTTTAATTTTCAAAATTTCATTAACCAAATTCTCAATTTTAGCCTCCGTCTTTTTATCGACTTTAAAATCAAAATAAAATCATTATAAACTATAATTATAATTTTTAATCGTTTAAAATTTCAAAAAGTTCTTTTATGATTTCTGGATGTAGAATTTTTCCGCTATGATAAGGTATAACCATTCTTTTATTATCTTTTTTGTATATTCTATGGCTTCCTCTCGCCAACGGCGGGCTTTAGCCTTGTCTGTCTAAAATAAATCCGTTTTCAAAAAGTAATTTTTCCGCTTCTTTTGAATTTAATTTTGGAAGTTTATCTTTCAAGCGAAACCTCTATTGGAGCTATTGCATAATCTTTTGACAATAATAAATTTAAATCGTCTTCCTCGATACTTTCCATATATAATTCAATGGCTTCTTTAATATTTGCTTTAGCCTCTTCAAAACTATCGCCTTGACTTACGCAACCTTTAAGCTCGGGAACAAAAGCAAAATATCCGTCTTTATCTTTTTCTATAATAGCGTTTATTATCATTATTTAATCCTTTATTTAATTTTATTTATAATATTCAATTTGTCAAGTTAAAATTGTCATTGCGAGGACTTGAAAAGTCCGAAGCAATCTATTTTTATAATATTATTTTTCATTATTAGTTAAAATAAAATCTAATAATTCTTTACCAAAATCAGTAAGTTTAACTACATCAAATGGTCTTGCACCTGCACTATTCATACCATCATCATATAATAAAGATTTTGAAATTAAATTTTGAATGTAAAATTTATATTTTTCATCGCTTAAATTAAACTTATTTTTAGTTTGAGACTTATTTTCTGTTAATTGTTTAATATCATTTAAAATTTTAATTTCTATTTCCGACATTTGATAAATAATATTTAAAAATGTATCTAATAATCCCGTATCTATCTGTTTTTCCATGTCTAATTGATTTACTAAAATATCTCTAAATATATTTATTTTATATGCCGCTTTTGTATCGATAACTTTTTTAAGAACCAATTCAAATGCATCAATAAAATCTTCATTATCCTTTATATTTTCTGTTTTAATTCCAATTTCTATTAATCTTTTGTCAAGCGTTTCAATAAAATTATTTAATCTATTCTGTTTTATTCTCGCTCTACAATCAAAAAATACTTCATTTAATACAGCGCCATAAGGAACAGTTGATAAAATACTTTTACAAATAGATATTCCGATTTCTTCTATATTGTTTGAAACTTTATATTTTTCATTCATAATTTATACATCCTGCTTGCATTATACAATTTATAAAATATTTATCAAATATTCAGATAACAAGGGGTTTTAACCCCTTGCGTGCTTACCTAAATTCAATCCTTACCCTCAATTATCTTTATCTCATTTTCATTCAAATTGTATAATCCATAAACAATTTTATCAATCTCCTCTTCAAACTCTCTCGTATCAATCCCTTTCTTCTTCCCTTCAATAACTTTCTCAACCAAATTAACAATTTCCTTTTCTGTCTTTTTATCAACTTCAAAATAAATTTAAACCGTAATTGCCTAGCGAAGCGCACAGCGTGAGCGAGCGATAGTGAAGTAATACAATTAAAATTAATTAAAAAATAATTATAAATTTTAGATAAAATTAATTATCATTAGAATTATTAACAGGTTCTCCTTTTATCTTTTTTTCTAAATTAGACAATTTCTCTTCTTTATCTTTAGCTATCCTCATATTTTCTAATATATAATCGATAGTTTCTAATACTGCTATAGCGTCTTCTAAATTGGGTTCATTATCTGTATCTATAATGTTAAAGTTATGAGTTGATTTATTTCCTATAATTCTTGCGCTTGTTAAAATATTTTTTAATTTTGAATTTATAATATCTAAATCATAAAGTTTATTTATATTGTTATTAAAATCTTTATCTACTTTCTCTTTATTTTCTAATAAAATTTCATTTGTTAAAGCCTCTAAACACATTCTTGATAATGTTAAACCAGCTCTTGGAGATATTGGAGCAACTTCTACGGCTTCTAAAAATAATTTTTTAGACTTTTGATAATTATCAAATAATGCATTTGGCTTTATTAATAAATTATTTTTTGGATAAATTAATTTTCCATTGTAATATATTATATATTCCTGACAAACATTACAATAAGATAAACAACCAGAAACATTGAATTCTACAAGAAAATTATTCCATTCCCATGTTTTATAAACGCCGCAATTTGGGCATTTACCATCTCTAAAGTTTGGATTAGCTAAATCATTATTCATTTTTAATAACCTCCTAAAAATCTACATAATTTTTATATTAGAATAAGAAAAATATCAATAATAAAATAATTGTATTCAGGCAAAACATAAATTTAAAAAATATTTTGTTTTATTTCAATAATATTCCATTTTAATAAACTCCACATATTCTCATATTCTTCTGGATTTAAAGTTTCATTTTGACTAATATCATCGTTAAAAATAGAAATCATATTTCGTTGATTATCGTTTAATGAATTCCACCATTCTTCAGACCAAAAAATATTTTCGCTACAAGTGAAAAACCAATTTAACAACGCCCCACATTTTCCTTTATTTGATAATTTATCTATACTTTGTATAAATTGTTTGCAATATTCATTTGTTATATCGTCTTTACTAATCCAAGAAAAAATAATAGCTCCGCCATTTTCTAAAGCTAATGTAGAAACCGAAATATAATTATAAAAAGCCTTTTCATCAAAAATATCAAATATTTTATTTTTATTAAAGTCTATACTCGGTAAATAAGCGCAGCTTGTCATAATTTGCGGAATAGTATCTATTATTAAGCAATAATATTTTATATTGTCATAGTCTTTTTTAATAATATCATTATCAAATATTTTTTTAATTTCTTCAAAATCTCTAACAGCCAATTTAGTTAATCCTAAAAATTCTGTAATTTCTTCTATGCTATCGTAATTTAGCATGTCATTTCCTAACATATTTAAAATCATATTACATGACTTAACAGAAGCATATTTTTGATATAATTCTTTACAAATTGCACGATATGAAAGCATAAATATTTGTTGATTGGTAAAAGTAAATTTTTTATCTTCCAATATAGAAAATAATTCATTATCATGCTTTTTACAAAACATATTTATACCAGAGGCTTTACTAATTCCAATTTTAATTAATCTTTTTATAGGTTTAGGCTCGAGAGCCATTTTAAACCCCATTACATGCCCATTATTTGATATTTGTTTTAAATTGCTACTTTTTGAAATAGTATGAGCTTTAATAAATTCTTGGCTACATTCTTTTTTTAATTCTTCTGGAGCTAAACATATTTTTTCATTCCAATCTCTTTTATGTTCTTCTTGAATATCTGAAAAATTATATTCTTTTTTATCCTTTAATAAACAACAATTTTTATATTTTTTACCGCTACCGCAAAAACAAGGTTTATTTCTTTTATTTCCTTCTCCCAATTTACTTATCCTTAATTTATATTTAATTAATCCCATACAACTCGCAAACAAACCCATCAACCTCTTCCTGCAATTTTTTCAATTCTTTTTGCTCTTGCTCTTCGCTAATCAAATTATTTATTCTTTTTTCTTTAATATCTTTTCCTCTATCAAATAAAATTTCAGCTTGTTTTAATTGCTTTTTATTAGGTATAATAATCGGTAATTGCCTTACATCGTTTATTTGCAAATTAACCGTATTATTTATAAAAATTCTTAAATAATAAAATAGAAAATAAGAATTTAATAATACTAAAAAATATTTGCTTGAAGTATTTTCGTATAGACTGTATAAACTCATACTTGCTACATCGTTAATAGAAATTTCCTTATATCTTGCTTTTATATATTCCGAATTTGGATTTAAAACATTATTCCAACTAAAGCCTTCTTTGAAAAAGAAATTATAACCTTGCCATCTCGCCTTTGTATCATTTTTTAAAATATCTACATTATCTCTGCTCCAATCAATTGCAAATACGGTTGGAGAATACCATTTATTGCCTTCTTTATCTCCTTTATCATAAGGAACAAAACTTTTTTTATTTTCTATACCGTTTTCTTTTTCGTCTTTACTCAAATTATTAATATCCGCTATTTCATTTTTTGAAACTATTCTATATATAAATCCCTGTCCGAAAATATCTCTTCCATGTTTTTCTTTTAATAAATCAAAAAGTTCTCTTATTTCTTTTTCTTTCATTTTAGAAATATCATAATTTGTATTATATTCTTTATTAAAATATTTTATTTTTTCCAATCTTTGATTATAAACTCTTTCGGCGTCTTTTGTATTTTCAATAATTCCTACATATTTACCATTATTAGCCGTAGCCAAACCTTGCCCGCCTTCAGTTATTAAACCTAATAAAGTAATATCTCCTTCTTTCAAAGAATTTCTATAATTTTGTAAAGCGCTTTGATTTTTCTCTATATCTCTACTTGTTTTTATCAAATTCCATTTTTGATTTATAAGAACGGAAGCCTCTTTTACAAATTTATTATAAAGTCGCATATTAAATTCATTTGGCGTAAAGAAAATAGAATTTGGCGAATTAATAAATATATCTACATTTATTTTTATAGAATTATTTTCAGATACGGGATTATCTTCTTTTGTATTATCAGAATAATTAAATTCGTAATTATTTAAATCCTCGTTTATAAGCGTAACTATCGCAGGTTCGACTTCCGCATGTTCAAAAACATTCCCCGTATTTATAATTTCCAATAAATGCTTATTTTGTAGTATTTCTCTCAATCCTTTTTTACTTTGAATTGTTAAAAAACTATTTGAACTTATATAAGACAATATGCCTTTATCTTCTAATAATTTAATTCCTTTTATATAAAAATAATAATATAAATCGTCTTGTATTCCGTATAGCTTTTTATAATTAACCATATCTTTATTTTTAATTTCTTTATTAGAAACATAAGGCGGATTTCCAATAACAATATCAAAACTATCGATTCCAAACATTATCTCGCTATCGAAAAAATCATAACTTTTAAGCATATCGAAAGGATTATAATCTTTCAATTTTGTATTATATTGCGAATATTCTTCCAATAATTTTAAAACCTTTTTTCTAATTTCTTTTTTTGTTTCAAAATCGGCGTTAAAATATTCTCTCATATTTTTTACTAATTCCGTTTTATCGTAAGCAAGTTTTAAATTATTATTTCCTTCTTTTTCTTCAAGTTCTATTAAACTATTTGCCGACAAAACTTTAAACTCCAAATTTGGAAGAATTTCTAAATCTATATATTTATCCGCTCCGTTATTTTCCAAATAATAGCTCGATTTTAATAATTCTATCCAAAGCCTCAACCTGCAAATATTTACCGAATTAGGATTTATATCGACTCCGTAAAGTTGATTATTTATAATATGTTTTTTCGCTTCAAATAAAATTTTTTGTATTTTCTGTTTTATCTCGCTAATATTTCCGCCTTCCATATTATATTTATATTCCGCCCCGTTTATATAATTAATAACAAGCTCGTCATCTTCTATATCTACTTTAATATCGTTAGACAAAACATGCAAATAACTTTTTATTTTTATAAGTTCATTTAAACAAGCAACCAAGAAATGCCCGCTTCCGCAAGCGGGGTCTATTATAGTAATAGAATCCAAAATATATTTTACTTGCTCTTTAATTTTATGTATATTCGCATCGACATAAATTTTTATTTCGTCAATATTCTTAAAATTTGCGTCTTTGAAAAATTTATTAAATTTATTGACAATCGATTTTTCTATAGAATATTTAGCCATATACATTGTAATCGCTGGCGGAGTAAAATGCGAACCGTCTTTATAACCGTTTAATCTTTCAAAAACTAATCCTAAAATAGAAGATTTAATTATTGTATTTTTGTTAATATTTGAACTGTCATTTATAGCGTTGAATATATAGCAATTTAAAAATCTTAAAATATATTCTAAAAAATTTAATTCTTTTTTATCAAAATCTCTGTCTTTATATAAAACGCTTCCCGACATTATTTTCATTTTCAAAGAATTATTTAATTTCGTTATAGAGTTAATTTTTTCTTCTTCAGTTTCTTCAAATAAAGAGCTATTCAAATAAGGAATATGTTTATAATATTCGTTTTCTTTATTTTCCGTTATTCTTCTTTCTTTGCTTTTTGCCAAAACCTTAAAAAATAAAGTGTATAAAAAAGAATAATCTACAATTTCATTATAATTTAAAATATGCAAATTATTGTCATCTCTAAAAACTCTTAATTGAGCTTCGAGTATTTTTAAAAATAAAATTCTATTAATCCATAAAATATTTAATTTTAAAGCCGTTTCAAATTTTTCTTCGCCTTTTAAATCTTCGTCCAAAATATCCATAGTTAATTTTATAAGAGTATTGTCGACTTTATTCAAAACCAATTTTTTATCTTTAGTTTCTTCAAGTCCCATCATATAAATTATCTCTCTATAAAAAGTATTCGATATAATATTAAAATCGTTATTCGTTTTCAAAGAACAAATATTATAAGGACTTAAAAATTTAAATATAATTTCCGCATCGTCTTCAAATAAATTAATCTTATAACCGACAACTTCGCGATTAATTTTTTCAAGTATAGCTTTTGAAGAATTATAAAAATCTTTAGTGTTAGTGTCTATTTTCTTAACATTAAAAAAATTTATTATCTGTTTATTTGCCGTCAAATATTCAAAATCGCTTCTTAAAAATAAATAAATATTTTCAAAATCTGTAATAATTATATGCTCTACCGTCATATCTTTATTAATATTTTTTCTACTCTGATAATAATAAAGAACCGATTGATAAAAAGATTTATAATAATAATCGTTATCTTTTATCATTTCCGTTTTATTGTCATAATTTTTAGTTTCTATAATCGCTTTTATATTGCCTTCATATTTTATAGTTAAATCTATTTTTCCTTTGGTATTGCAATTATATTTAAATGCTCCGTTTAAAAAATCTTTCAATATATTTTTGCAATGCTCTTCGCTCTCTTTATCTTCTTTGGCTTTTCTAATTCCATTTTTATATATTTCAAGTTTTTCTGATAAATTATTTAATTCTTCGGTATTTGATAAGTTTGAAAATATTGAAGATTTAAGTAAATCTCTTCGTTTTAATAATTCTTTCGCTTCTTTTGTTATAGATTTCATACGATTGATTATAAGCGGGCGAACGGAATCGAACCGTCATCTTTAGATTGGAAGTCTAAGGTAATAACCATTATACGACGCCCGCGCTACTATAATTTTTTAGGATTGTAATTATTATAACATAATTAAAAAAAAAAGCAATACTATAATAAATGGTCAACTCTTTCTAATTTTAATAAAAATTAGTCCTTATAAATAGGAAATTGAGTTAATACGAATTAATATAATAAATTTTAAGATAATAAAGAGGCTATGAATAATAATTTATACTTGAAACAATATTATAAACAAAATATACTATATTAAAAAAATATATAAACTCTAAAGGTTCTGAAATTATAATGCATAGAATAGATATAAATAATTTAAATCCTATAATAAAAGATTTGCTTAATTTAAGAGGAATAAAAACAAAATCCGATATATTTGATTTCTTTTTTCAAGATATATATTCTCTTTCAAGTCCTTTTGGAATAAAAGATATGAATATATTTGTCGATAGATTAAAAGAGGCGATAGAAAGCGAAGAAAAAATATTAATATACGGAGATAAAGACGCTGACGGAATAACTGCGGCGTCAATAATATATAACACTTTAAAATCCGTCACAAAAAATGTAGAAGCTTTCGTTCCAAATCATTCTACAGGTTATGGGCTTTCAAAATCAGTAATTGAAGAATATGCAAATTCTGGAACAAGTTTAATAATTACGGTAGACTGCGGAATTTCAAATGTAGAAGAAGTTGAATTTGCAAGAGAGCATTCTATAGATATAATAGTAACCGACCATCATGATATACCCGAAATTCTTCCAAACGCTTACGCTATTTTTAATCCAAAACTTTCAAATACGGGATTTGTTTCAAAAAATTTTGCAGGTTGCGTTGTCGCTTTTAAGTTGATGCAGGCTTTCGTTTTATCATATACAAGAGTTTATAATAAAGATATTATAATATTAGATTACGAAATCGATAAAAAAAATAATATTTTAAAAAAAGTAAAAGCTTTAAAATCCACTAATTTTGTTCTAAATAGCGAGCCTTTCGGATTTGAAATCGTAAAAGAAAATGAAAATTCTTATAAATCAATATATTCCGATTTTTATGACGAATTATTAACCGAAGACGAATTATTAGAAGAACTTGCCACATATATGTTTGAAGGAGACGGAGCGATACTTGTTCTAACGGGAGGCGAAGATAGATTAAAAAGATTATTATCTATATTTGAAAAATACGAAATATTTTTACCTGCATTTGATAAAGTTTACGATTTACTTCAACTTGGAGCGACTTACGGAAATATTAATATAAAAAATTTTAGAACTCTCAATGAATTTGCGCTTGCTTTAAATGTTAATATTTATAGATACGAAGATATTGAATATAGAGATTTAATAATAAAAATGGAAATATTTAAACGAATGTTTTATATGAGTCAAAAACAATTTCAGAATTATTTAAAAAGAGAATCTATATTGGCGGCTTTCGGAATCGTAGCCGATGTTGTTCCCGTTATAGAAGAAAATAGAGCTTATATAAAATGCGCTTTAGAAGAATTATCAAAACCGTCTCATATAAGATATAACGCCATTTTAGAAAAAATGAATCTATTAAATACAAAAATCGATACGCAAACTATAGGTTGGAGATTAGCGCCTTTTATAAATGCGGCGGGAAGAATGAATAAACCCGAATATGCTTTACAACTTTTAACTTCCGAATTGAAAGAAGAAGCTTTAAAACTTTCCGAAGAAGTTTATAATATGAATGAAACTAGAAAATCTTTAACTGACGAATGTTTTAATACGGTTAGCGAATATATTAAAAATAATGATTCTCTCTCTATGCCGATTATATTAGTAAAAAGCAAAGAAATTGAGCAAGGCTTAACGGGATTAATAGCGGGAAAAGTTTTAAATGAATACGGAAAAACCGCAATTATTTTGCATGAAGATGAAGAGCTTGGAATTTGCACGGGAAGTATAAGAAGCAGAGGAAATAATAACGCGAGAGAAATGCTTGAGTTTACGAGCGTTTATTTAAATAAATTTGGCGGACATAAAAATGCGGCGGGATTTAGTTTAAATATTGATAAATTTGATAAGTTTGCAGAAAAGATAATTAAATATTCTTTAGAAAATAATTTTGAATCTTCAGAAAAAGAATCTAAAAATTACGATATGATTTTGGATTTAAAATATATAAATGTAGAATTAGCGGAAATTATAGAAGCTTTCGAGCCTTTCGGAGTTTCAAATGAAGAGCCGATATTTTATTGCAATAAAGTTAAAGTTGTAAAAATTAAAACTTTACCAAAAAACGATAAATTACATTTAAGAATTGAACTTAATAAAGGCGATAAAAATATAGCCGCTATGTTATGGGATTCAAACGAAGAAGAAGTTAAAAAATTAGAAAATTCAAATTATATTGATATATGCTATAAATTAAAAATTGATAGATATAATGGAAGAAAATTAGAACAATTAATATTAGAAAATTATATAATTCATTAAATTATTTATATATCGTTTATTTTTAATATTATATTTTAAAATTTATCCGATATTTATAAAAAATTCATTGATTTTATATGCAATATATTATATAATCGATTAAATAATTATTAAAAAATACAAAATAAATTTTAAGGCGGTGCAATTTATGAAAATAAATAAATATATGGTTTCTCCATCTCTTCCTAAAGAATTAGAACCTTTATTAGAGATAACTAAAAACTTTTGGTGGTGCTGGAATCAAAAAGCTGTAAATTTATTAAGAACCATAGACATTGATAACTATGACGAAAAGGACCATAACCCGATAAGAATTTTAGGGGAATCTTCGCAGGAATGTTTTTACAATATGCTTCATGATGATGCGGCTATGATGAATTTAGCGGAAGTTTACGATGAGTTTAAAACTTATATGAATCAGGAAACTTGGTATGCAAGTTTAGACGATTCTCAAAAAACGGAAAATGAAAAAATAGCTTATTTCTCTTTTGAATACGGACTTCATGAATCTTTGCCTAATTATTCTGGCGGACTTGGAATATTATCTGGCGACCATTTGAAATCTGCAAGCGATTTAGGTTTGCCTTTCATTGCCGTTGGGCTTTTATATAGAAAAGGATATTTCAGGCAATATTTAAATGCGGATGGTTGGCAACAAGAATACGATATTGAAAACGACTTTTTTAATTTGGCTTTGGAAAAAGTTTTAGATTCAAACGGCGAAACTATGAAAGTTGATGTAGATTTGCCAGGAAGAAAAGTTTACGCTCAAATATGGAAAGCAAATGTTGGAAGAATACAGCTTTATTATTTGGATGCAAATATAGAAGAAAATAGCGTTGAAGATAGAGATATTACGGCTCAACTTTACGGCGGAAATCTTGAAACGAGAATACAGCAGGAAATATTGCTTGGAATTGGCGGAATTAAAGCGTTAAAAAAATTAGGAATAAAACCTACAATTTACCACATGAACGAAGGACATAGCGCTTTTTTATCTTTAGAAAGAATAAGACAATTAATGATAGACGATAAATTAGATAAAAAAACTGCAAGAGAAGTTGTTTTTAGCTCAAATGTATTTACAACTCATACTCCCGTTCCCGCTGGAAACGATGTATTTCCTATAGAAATGATGCAAAAATATTTTGTAGATTATATAAAACAAATAGATATGTCTATGGAAGAATTCCTTAAATTAGGAAAGATAGACCCGAATAATCAAAAAGAAGATTTTTGTATGACGGTTTTGGCTTTGAATTTATCCGCTGAAAATAACGGAGTAAGCGAACTTCATGGACATGTATCTCGAGAGATGTGGAAAGATATTTGGAAAGGAGTTCCTGCAAAAGAGCTTCCAATAGATTCAATAACTAACGGAATTCATACTTTAAGTTGGATTTCATTTGATATGCAAAATCTTTTGGATAGATATTTAGGGCCGCGATGGAGAACAAAACCTTTGGAATATGGAATTTGGGAAAGAGTTCAAAAAATTCCTGACGCTGAACTTTGGAGAACTCATGAAAGAAGAAAAGAAAGATTGATAGATTTCTGTAGAGAGAGATTAAAAGCTCAAATAATTAATAGAGGATTTACAAAAAATGAAATAAATCATGCAGAACAGATTTTAACTCCCGAAGCTTTGACTATAGGATTTGCAAGAAGATTTGCAACTTATAAAAGAGGAACTTTATTATTTAGAGATATTGAGAGACTTAAAAAAATTATAAGTAATCCTCATCGTCCCGTTCAAATTATATTCGCGGGAAAAGCGCATCCTCATGATAATGGCGGTAAAGAGTTAATAAAAAATATAGCCGAAATATGCAGAAGAGAAGAGTTTAGAGACCATATAGTATTTTTAGAAGATTACGATATAAATGTTGCAAGGTATATGGTTCAAGGAGTCGATGTTTGGCTTAATAATCCAAGAAGACCTTTAGAAGCGAGCGGCACAAGCGGTATGAAAGTTCCGCCTAATGGAGGATTAAACTTTAGCATATTAGACGGTTGGTGGGATGAAGCTTATGACGGACAAAATGGTTGGGCTATAGGAAACAGAGAAGAATATACGGATTTAGAATATCAAGACGAAGTTGAAAGTAACGCTCTATACAATGTTTTGGAAAATGAGATTATTCCTTTATATTATGAAAGAGGAAGAGACGATATTCCGAGACAATGGGTTACAGCTATGAAGTGGAGCATGCAAACCGTATGTCCTCAATTTTCAACAAATAGAATGGTTGCCGATTATTTCAATAAATTCTATACTAATGCAAGCAGAAGATATATCAATATGACAAGCGATGATTTCAAAAAATCAAAAGAATTAAAATCTTGGAAAGATAATATATATTCAAAATGGTCTAAAGTTTCTTTTGAAAATACTATGTCTGAAATGCCTTCAAGGAATTTGCAAGTTGGAAGTAAATTTGAAGTAAAAACGATAGTTAATTTAGGAAATATCGCTCCTGATTCCGTTAGAGTAGAATTATATCATGGAAAATTGAGTATGAAAGACGAGATTACAGAACCTACAATAGTGGAAATGAAGCATTCTTCCGATTTAGGAAACGGCAGACATTCTTTTATAGGTTCTTTAGAATGCGTTAATACGGGACAAAGCGGATATGCGATAAGAATGTATCCTTATCATAAAGATTTGGGTTATAAATTCGACATGAAGATGATAATTTGGAGCTAAAAACATTTATTATTTGTAAATAATTAAATAATATATTAAGGATAAAAAATGAAATTAAAACATAATATAGACTTTATAAAAAAAGACACGGTTGCTATTTTTGTAAAAGTTGAAAAAGAGCAGCCAAAAGTTTGCACTTTCGATAAGGAATATATAGATTTGTTTAATAGTTTGGTTAAAGATAATTATTATACAATCTCTACTCCGTTTGCTTTTGCATTTTCTAAAAATACGAGAGTAATTTATATAACTTATAGAGAAGTTAAAAATTATATGTATGAAACTTGGAAATGCGCTGGAGCTTCTTTAATAAAAATAATGAAAGATTTGCATATAAGCGATATTGAAGTCGATATGGCGGAATTATTTGCAGAAATAGGCTCTATGGAATCATACGAACAATTTTGTTTAGGAATGCTTTTAGCTTCTTATAATTTCAATAATTATTTGGGAGAAAAAAGATTAAAAGAAAAAACGAATATTAAAAACATACTTTTAGTTTCAGAACATAAAAAAGACACAGAAAACGCGATAGCGAGAGCGTCTCAAATAGCGGAAAATATTTTTTGGACAAGAGATATGGTTAATGAGCCTAGCAATGTAATTAATTCTTTAACATTTATTGAAAGAGCTAAAAAAATTGCAGAAAAGAAAAAAATTACAACGACTATTTTGGATGAGAAACAATTAAAAAATCTAAATATGAACGGAATTTTGGGAGTAAACGCTGGAAGTAAAAATCCCCCAAGATTATTTGTCGCTCAATATAAAAATAGTAAAGCTAAAAAGCATATAGTTTTAGTCGGAAAAGGAATAACTTTCGATACTGGCGGAATGTCGTTAAAACCTTCGGACGCTATGCTTGGAATGAAAGACGATATGGCGGGAGCGGCTGCGGTTTGCGGAGCTTTATTTTTAATAGCCGATAGAGGATTGAAGGCTAATGTCACGGTAATTTGTCCTTTAACGGATAATAAAACGGGAAGCGGCGCTATTAATCCTGGCGATATTTTGAAAATGCATAACGGAGTTACCGTAGAAGTTGTAAATACGGACGCTGAAGGAAGACTTATACTTTCGGACGCTTTATCTTACGGAATTAAAAAATATAAACCCGATTATATAGTCGATATTGCCACTTTAACGGGAGCTTGTTCAATCGCTTTGGGAAAACATGCGACTGGACTGATTTCTACCGACAAAAAATTGGCGGATATTATTAAAGATGCTGGAAACGATACTTACGAGAGAGTTTGGGAACTTCCGCTATTTGAAGAATATAAAGAACAAGTAAAATCCGATATAGCGGATATAAAAAATACGGGCGGAAGAGAAGCTGGAACAATTACTGCGGGAGTATTTTTATCGTATTTTACCGAAGGAAGCAAATGGGCGCATTTGGATATAGCATGCACTTCTTATTCAAATGTCGCTGAAAAATATACTTCAAAAGGCGCAACGGGAGTAGGAGTTTATCTGCTTGCAAAGACTGTGGAAAAATTAGTTGAAAACGAATAAATAAAAATTATGTAAATAATAATAAATAATTTAAGAGGGATTTATTTTTATAAGTTCCTCTTTTTTGTTTTATACTTTATATAAAGCTTGTATTTATTTTTTATGCTACGAATTGATATGATAAATTAGTATTCTTTTGCAAATTTTAACTATTGATATTTTATACTATACATAGTATTATTTATGGTAGTAATAAAATACTTATAAAAAATTTATTTATTAAGGAGTAGCAAGATGAAAAAATTCAAAACACTATTTTTAGGGCTTATATTTTTTATAGTAAGCTCAATTAATGCATTTGGATATAACGATGCTTCAAGTTTCTTTACCGCATTGTATTATCCGCAAGCCGCCTATTTTATGACGGATAGAATAGGAGTATTAGTTGGAACGAATAACTTTAGATTTATGGGAACGATTTTAAGCACATATCCGTTATTAAAAAACTATAATGTAAATACTAATGAGAATTACAAATTTACAAGCGTAATCCCGAGCGTATTTGTAGGTTTTGCATATACCAACAGCGACAAATGGTTTGGCGTGGGGGGGGGTATGAATTAGACCATTATGAGAATGGAAAAGAATACGGATATATGGCGCATACGCCCGTTATAGCTTTAAGCTTTTTAGAAAAACATGCATTAAAATTAAATTTTCCTGTTTCTATAGGTTATGGTTATGGAGCTTTGAAAGATTTAAAAGTATATTCTACTTTCTCTCATGCAAGATATAATATTCCTAACGAAGTAGTTAATCAAGTTCGTCTTTATGTATTATACGGGCATTTAGAAATAAATAAAACTCAAAAAATTCAAGCCGACTCTTTGGGTTTTCAATTTGGAATATATTTTCATGCATTTGGAAACGATAAATTTTCATTCGACCCTTATTTAACTTTAATATATTATACTTCTATAAAAGACGCTTCTCATCCTGAATTATACAGTAAACTTGGAGGGCTTTTAAGTCCGTATAATATAAGCGCTACGGCTCATAATCCTTCCGAAGGCAACGGCGCAGATTTTGTTTCTACTATGCCCGAAGGATTTTACGCCGAAAAAGCTTATTTCTTTTCAATAAGACCAAGATTAGGATTAACAGCAGAGTCTGATTTTATAACATTGTATGGAGAGCCAATATTTTCTTATAATATAATCGGCGGAAAGAATATGAAATATAATGGCGAAAAATTTAATGTTCCGTTAATGCAAATTTCTTACGGACTTTATATAGAATTATATATAAATCCTACAAAAGAATTGACGCTATTTTTAGAAGCGGATATGAGAGGAAATTCTCAAAGCGTATTAGGATATAATTCTCATGGCTTTTATTTCGACTCATGCACGGGCTTACAATGGTTCTTTTAATTTTTAATTAGAAAATATAATTAAGAGTTAATATAAAAATTTAAAGTTATTCAAACGGCATGCTTAATTTAAGCTGCCGTTTTTTAATTTAAATTATTTGTATTTATTAATTTTATCGTCAATGTGGATTGCAACGCTTCCTTTCAGTCGCTCGCAATGACAAAAAATATAAATAAAATTCTATATTTAAAAATTAAAAAATAAAATATTAATTCTTATTTTTCAATTTCTCTAATAAGATTTACCATCTCTATAGCTCCCATAGCGCTATCAAATCCTTTATTGCCCGATTTTGTTCCCGCTCGCTCAATAGCCTGTTCTATATTTTCCGTTGTTAAAACTCCGAACATTACGGGAATATCGGATTTTAAAGAAACTGAAGCAATTCCTTTTGAAACTTCCGCACAAACATAATCGTAATGCGAAGTAGAACCTCTTATTACAGCTCCAAGACAAATAACGGCGTCATATTTTTTAGAGCTTGCCATTTTAGAAGCGATTAAAGGTATTTCAAAAGAACCTGGAACCCAAGCTATATGAATATTATCGTCTTTAATATTATGTCGATGCAAAGCGTCAAGCGAACCCGACAATAATTTTGAAACGATAAACTCGTTAAACCTCGAACATACTATTCCGATTTTAATTTCTTTTTCGGAAGTTAATTTTCCTTCAAAAATTTTCATTTTAATTCTCCTTCTTTAATATAAAAATTACTCGCTTAAATTCTATGACTTTGCTTCGCAAAATCATAGGCTTTTAATTTTTATTATTTAATATTTTATATTAATTTTTTATTTTAGCATATCGTTTAATTTAATAAATGTCCCATTTTATTTTTTTTAGTTTCCAAATAAAAAGCGTCATATTCCGAAGCTTCTATTTGTATTGGCAATCTTTCTTTTATAGTTAATCCGTAATTTGTTAAATGTTTTATTTTTTCAGGATTATTTGTCATTAATCTTATACTTTTTACTTTAAGATTTTTAAGCATTTGATAAGCTTCATAATATTCGCGCATATCTTCTTTAAATCCTAAAACCAAATTAGCGTCAACCGTATCGAGTCCCGTATCTTGAAGTTGATAAGCTCTCAATTTATTAACGAGTCCTATTCCTCTTCCTTCCTGCCGCATATAAACCATTATTCCCCTTCCTTCTTCGGCAATTCTTTTCATTGCATAATCGTATTGTTCTCCGCAATCGCATCGTTTTGAACCTAAAGCGTCTCCCGTTAAACATTCCGAATGTATTCTGCATAAAATATCTTCGCCTTCTTCAATATCTCCTTTAATCAAAACTATATGATGACTTTTAGTAATTTTATTTACAAAAGTTAGAATTTTAAAATCTCCGTATTTTGTAGGCATTTTAGCTTCGGCGTATAACTCCATTAAATCTTCATTTTTCTTTCTATAAAATATTAAATCCGAAACTGTTATTATTTTTAAATTATGCTCTTTAGCAAATTTTAGCAAATCGTCCCTTCGCATCATATCTCCATTATCTTTCATTATCTCGCAACATAAACCGCATTCTTTGAGTCCCGCAAGTCTCGTCAAATCGACTGTCGCCTCCGTATGTCCTTTTCTTACCAAAACTCCGCCGTCTTTTGAAAGCAAAGGAAACATATGCCCAGGTCTTCTAAAATCTTCAGGTTTTGATTTATCGTCAACTACTTTTAAAGCCGTTATCGACCTTTCAATCGCCGATATTCCCGTAGTAGTTTCAATATGGTCTATCGATACCGTAAAAGCGGTTTCATGATTGTCAGTATTTTTTTGAACCATTTGATTTAATAAAAGTTTATCGGTAAAATATTTATTCATAGGCATGCAAATTAATCCTTTAGCATAAGTCGCCATAAAATTAATATTTTCTGTCGTGGCAAACTCTGCGGCGCAAATTAAATCTCCTTCGTTTTCTCTGTCTTCGTCATCCGTGACAATTATTATTTTACCTTTTTTTAAATCTTCTAAAGCTTCTTCTATTGTATTATAAATATTTTCCATTTTTTGTTTCTCCAATTTTTTATTTTTTAAAATCCGTTTTTAATTAAAAATTCCATATTTATATTTGAATTTTTATTATTTTTTTCATTGTTATAATTATTAAAAGTTAAAAGTTTTTCAACATATTTGCCAATTATATCGTTTTCAATATTAACTTTATCTCCTTCTTTCTTATAAAATAAAATCGTTTCTTTAAAAGTATGCGGTATAATCGCTATAGAAAAATTATTTTTATTAACTTCGGCTACCGTTAAACTTATTCCGTCAACGGCGACAGAACATTTTTCAATTATATATTTCATTAAATTAGCGGAAACTTCAATTTTAAGAATTATATCGTTTTCGCTTTTAGAAATATTTTTTATAATTCCGACTCCGTCTATATGCCCCGAAACTATATGCCCTCCTAATCTTCCGTTTAAAGTTAAAGCTCTCTCTAAATTAACTTTGAATCCCGATTTTAAATCTCCCAAATTTGTTCTGCTTAAAGTTTCGGTTGTAATGTCGGCGTTAAAAATTTTATTTGAAAAACTTGAAATAGTTAAACAAGTTCCATTAACCGCAACGCTATCTCCTAATTTTAAATCGTCAAAAATTTTATTCGCTTCAATAGTTATAACTTTACTTTTTACAGATTTAACGATTCCAATTTCTTCTATTATTCCTGTAAACATTTTTATTTTTCCTTAAACCATTAATTTAATATTTTAAATAATATTCCATAAATAAATCTTCGCCTATTTTTTCAATATTTCCGTCAATTAATTTTATCGCTTTTTCTATCTCTTTTATTCCTTCTCCCGATATTGGAGTTTTCGCATTTAATCCTCCAAAAATTTTTGGCGCTATATAAATTAAAGCTTTATCAATAAGTTTTTCTTTAAGCAAAGATGCATGCAAAATTGAGCCGCCTTCAATTAAAACGCTATCAATATTTTTTTCTTCTCCCAAAATTTTTATAAGTTCTTTCAAATTAACTTTTTTATTTTTAGCTGAAGTTTCTATTATTTCAATTCCTAAATCTTTAAGTTTTTTTCTTTTGTCGGAATTTTTATTTGATTTAATTGTCGCTATATAAGTTTTTATATCTTTTGAAGTTTTGCATATATTTGATTTTAAATTTATTTTTAAATCGCTATCTAAAATAATTCTTGTAGGATTTTTATTGTTATCTTTTATTCTGCAATTTAATGTCGGATTATCTTCTATAATCGTATTTATTCCAACCATTATTGCAGAATATTTTTTTCTTAAATAATGCGCATGTTCTCTCGCTTTTTCGGATGTTATCCATTTTGATTTTCCGCTTACGGTTGCAATTTTTCCGTCAATAGTCATTGCATATTTCATAACCATAAAAGGTTTTTTGCTATTTATATAATGAAAAAATACTTCGTTTAATTTTCTGCATTCTTCTTCAAGAATATTTTCTATAACTTCAATTTTTGCTTCTCTTAATTTTTTTATTCCGTTTCCAGCGACTTTTTTATTGCTATCTAAACAACCAATAACGACTCTTTTAAATTTATTTTTTATTATAGCATCCGCACAAGGAGGCGTTTTTCCATAGTGAGAGCAAGGTTCTAAATTAACATATATAGTAGCGTTTTCTATATTATTTTTTTTCTTTTTTGCATTTAAAATCGCGTTTATTTCGGCATGATTTTCTCCGTATTTTTTATGATACCCGATTCCTAAAATTTTATTTTTTTTCACTATAACCGCGCCAACCAAAGGATTAGGATTTGCAAAGCCTTCTCCTTTTTTCGCTTCCTCTATAGCTAATCTCATATACTTTTCATGCATTCTCATAAATTTTTAAACTTAATTATTTTTATTTTCTTTAGGGATTTTATTTAGAATATTTGAAATAAGCGGTTATAAAATAAAACTCCAACAGTTAAAAAACTTATTGGAGCTTTTTTAGGAAGAAATTCTATTTTACAACAAAACTTAAATCTTCTACCATCCAGACTTTAACTGTCGGTTTTGGAATTTCGCCAAATCTGCTTTATTCTATAATTAATCAATCTTATAAAATAAGGCTCGCGGACTTTACCGCCGGTATGGAATTTCACCTTGCCCCGAAGATTTAATTAAATTATAACATAATAAAGAATTTTTGTCAAATTTTATTTTGTCATTTTGAGTAGAAATCAAAAGCTCTATAATTAATAATTTGACTAATTATATATCGTATTATATAATAATCGGAATTATATTTTTAAAAAAGAGGTAAAACTATGGCAGAAATTAAAAATTATTATTTCTCTTCCGAGTCTGTAACGGAAGGCCATCCTGATAAGATTTGCGATGCCGTAAGCGATGCAGTCTTAGACGAATGTTTAAAACAAGACCCGCATTCGAGAGTCGCATGCGAAACTTTGGCTAAAACGGGCATGCTTATTTTGGCGGGCGAAATCACTACAAAAGCGAAATTGGATTATCAAAAAATCGCAAGAGGAGTGGTTAGACGAATAGGTTACACAAGCAGCGATATGGGATTTGACGCCGATACTTGCGCCGTTATGGAATCTATACATGAACAATCTCCCGATATCGATATGGGAGTAAGCGTAGGAAAAGGCTTATTTAACAAAGACGAAGGCAATAAAAGCGAAGGAGCGGGCGACCAAGGTATAATGTTTGGATACGCTATAAACGAAACGGAAACTTTTATGCCTTTAACGATTCATTTGGCTCATAGACTTGCGGAAAGATTGGCTAAAGTGAGAAAAGAAAATATATTAGATTATTTAAGACCAGACGGAAAGAGTCAGGTTACAATCGAATATAAAGACGGAAAAGCTGCAAGAATAGAAGCGGTTGTAATATCCACTCAACATGCTAAAGGAATAGAACATAAACAAATAGAGGAAGATATAAAAAAGCATGTTATAAATGAAATATGCCCTAAAAATATGCTTGATGAAAATACAAAATATTATATCAATCCTACGGGTTTATTTGTAGTAGGCGGACCAATGGGCGACTGCGGACTTACGGGCAGAAAAATAATAGTCGACAGCTACGGCGGACATGGAGCGCATGGAGGCGGAGCTTTCAGCGGAAAGGACCCTACAAAAGTAGATAGAAGCGCTTGCTATATGGCGAGATATGTTGCAAAAAATATTGTCGCAAGCGGTATAGCGGATAGGGCTTTAGTGCAATTTGCATACGCTATAGGAGTTCCAGAACCACTTTCAGTTTATGTAAACACTTTCGGAACTTGCAAAGTGCATGACGAGGTTTTAGCGGCTATAATTTCAAAACAGATTGATTTAACTCCAGCGGGAATAATAAAGCATCTTGATTTGAGAAGACCGATTTACGAAAAAACTACGGCTTATGGACATTTCGGCAGAGAGGATAAAGATTTTACTTGGGAGAAAACGGATATTAAACATTTGTTTGAAAATCCTAAAGTATAATAAATTAATTCCATAATTAATTAAGGGAGATATTTTCTAATAAATATTTCCCTTTTTTATTGATTATATTCCAAATCGTTTCATTATTAAATCTATATTTCTTAAATAATATTCATAATCAAAACAATCGTCAATTTCTTTATCCGACAAATATTTTTTTATATCTTCGTCTTTATGAATATTCTCTTTAAAATCTTCGTTGTTAAGCCAGCGTTTCATCGCGTTTCTTTGAACCCATAAATATGCGTCATTTCTTGAAATTCCTTTACTTACAAGGCTAATTAAAATTCTCTGACTGAAAATTAAACCGCCCGTTTTTTCCAAATTATTTTTCATGTTTTGCGGATAAATTAAAAGTTTATCGACTATTTCCGTAAATTTATTTAAACAATAATCGACTGTAATAGTGGAATCGGGAAGAATTACTCTTTCAACCGAAGAATGACTTATATCTCTTTCATGCCAAAGCGTGATATTTTCTAAAGAAGCGAGAGCGTTTGCCCGAACAAGTCTCGCCAATCCAGAAATTCTTTCGCAAGTAATCGGGTTTCTTTTATGAGGCATTGCCGAAGAGCCTTTTTGTTTTTCGCTAAAATATTCTTCAACTTCTCTTAAATCGGTTCTCTGCAAATTTCTAATTTCGGTTGCAAATTTTTCCAAAGAACTTGCCACTATAGACAAACTTGTTAAATATTCCGCGTGTCTATCTCTTTGAATTATTTGAGTTGAAATTTTATCGGCTTTAAGTCCTAATTTTTTGCAAACCAATTCTTCAATTTTAGGATTTATATTGCTATAAGTTCCGACAGCTCCCGACAATTTTCCAACCGATATAGTTTTTTTTGCTCTTTCTATTCTTTTAATATTTCTTTCGGTTTCGTCAAACCATAAAATAAATTTTAATCCCAAAGTCATAGGTTCTGCATGGATTCCATGAGTTCTTCCGATGCATAAAGTATATTTATGTTCTTTAGCTTTTTTTAATAAAACTTCCGAAAGTTTTTTCAAATCTTCTAAAATTATCTCTGCGGATTTTTTCATCATAAGAGCAAGCGCCGTATCTTTTACATCGCTTGAAGTAAGTCCTTTATGTATATACTCTCCGCCTTCTCCGACATTTTCCTGAACCGCCGTGACAAAAGCGATTATATCATGATTCGTTTCTTTTTCTATTTCGGCTATTCTTTCAACGGTAAACGAAGATTTTTCTTTTATGTTTTTTAAAGCCTCTTTTGGAATTTCGCCTAATTCTGCCATCGACTCGCAAGCCGCTATTTCGACATTAAGCATTGTTTGAAATTCGTTTTGCAAACTCCAAAGTTCGCCCATTTCTTTTCTTGTATATCTTTTAATCATATTTTTCCTTTTAAGAATATTAATTTAATAGTATTGAAATATTATATATGATATAAACTCAAATGACAATATTTAATAAATAATAATTTCCTTTGCAGAAGCATTATACTTTTAATAAAATTCATTTATTAATAAAACTAAATTTTTAAAAATAACTTTTTAACGGATAATTTATTATGCCTACAATAAAACAAAAAGGCACTCCCTCAATTTGAGAGAATGCCTTTTAATAGGTATATACGGAACTAATTTTTTATAGCTTATCTTCTTCCTTAATTCTTATGTCCTGGCATGAACATGTAGCACCACCAAGGAGTATTTCCGCTATCTGAAAATACTACATATCTCGTAAATTGTGGGAATGTAAACTCAGGTCTTTCGGCTAAATACAATTTTTCATTTAGCATTTTATTATACTTATCTTCGTTTCTGTCATTTCCTTCCCACCAAACATAGTATGAATCGATTCCTGCAGCTCCTTTGATTCCTTCATTACCGTCTGGATTCATAACCAAAACTTCTAAAGCGCCTGCTGGGAACTGTCTCTGGAAGAATATATTTTCATAATAAGCTCCATTCCAGAATTTAGACAAAGTTATATCCGCTTCTATGAATGTATGAACCGCATTTCTAGCGCTACTGCCTCTACCATATATTGAGTTAGCTTCATCTCCGCTTATAGCCATTTTATAAAGCGCTCCAACTGTATATTCTTTAGAAACTCCATATTCATGCGTTACGCTGTCGGCAAATCCATAATTCTTTTTAGTAACATATATACGAGGAACTATAATCGCGCCTACAAATTTTTTGATTAATCTGTTATCTGGTTTGTAGTAAATATTACCTTTAGAATCAAAATAGTAATAATCTTGTAAATCTTCATTTTCGTCTTTTGCTGGTAAACTTTTTTGGAAATCTTCTATTCCGTAAGGATTTCTACCATTTCTAATTGCGAAAACTTTACCGTCTTTTGCGCCTTCTCTATTAATTTGTTCGAGCCATAATCGATTTAATCTTGCAGTATCTCTATAATCTACATCGACGAAGATTCCCCTAGCTTCAACAGATTCAGGCCAAAGAACAGAAATTCTATACTTTGCGCCTGGTTTGTTTGGAAGTTGAGCTACCGTCTCATTTGTAACATATTTAATTATGTATTCTTTCTCGCCCTGAACATACTGGGTAATAATCTCTTTTACTGGGGCTAAATTTGTATAACCTCTTAAGGTCTCTTCCGTAGCCGTTACCGTGTCCGTTTCGATAAAGCCATTAGTCCATACCTTTCCCGTAGCTTCGTCAATCAAACCTGTTTCTGTAGTAAATTGAGACAATTGTGTAGGTTTTGATTTACAAGCTATTGCCGTAGCTAAAACTACAATTAAAATTAGAACTAAATAAATTGATTTTTTCATTTTGCATATCCTCCATTTTTAATGAAATTTTTATTTACTGATGGATAAAGCTATAAAAATAATTTTATCTATCTACTAATAAGATAGTAAATTTTTATAAAAAGTCAAGAACTTTTTTTTGAATTTTGGAAATTTTTTTAATTTTTTCTATCATTTTTTTATATTACTTTTTACCTAAAATTATCAAAAAATCATAGTATAAAATTTGAAATAAAATTTAGTTTATGTTATAATTAATAGAATTTACCAATGAAAAGAATTTTCTAACCGCAACCTAAAAATCGCAACTTAAAACCTCAACTTTTCTAACTCACTTTATCAAACCCTCACTGCAAGCAAAAACTACTTACAATGAGGAGTTTAACAAAATTTATTTAATATATGATGGATTGACTTATATTTTACAATTATTATTTTCCTAAATTATTATCCCACTTTCTTTTTTTAAGTAAAATTTTATTAAAATTATTTACCTGCGTTAGTTAAAACAAACTCTCCATTTGTCATAATGAACTTAAACATATAAGGCTCATAAAAACTAGCTGGCTCAAATTTAAGTTTCACTATACCATTAGTTTTGTCTTCAATAGAAGTTTCTATTAAAAAACTATCTCCAAAACTCTGCCAATTAGCTTGTATTATTTTATGAAAGTTACTATAGAAATTGTGAGAACCTCCCTCACTATTAATAGCTATTAAATTCTTACTATTACCATCCAGAGCATTAGTGAAAACTAAATAATTATTGCTATCTTTGCTAAGTTCGTGATTAAAATCAAATCGAATTTTTTGCTCGTTATTTTTATTGCCAAACAATTCTTGGTTATTGTCAATTTTACCACTTAATTGTTTTGCAAAGTCATTAGTGCCGATATTAGTTTGCATTTTTCCTACAAAAATATCTGCAGTGTCAGTATATCTTGAAAGATTTTCCCCAGATAAACTAAAAGTTAAAGTAACTTTAGAATTTGTTTTTCCAGCTTCTATTGGGTTTCCTTGAGCGTTTGTCTTTTCAAGATTTGTTAGATATAAATTACCATTCTCAATTATAAAATTAGTTGGGAATAATAATATATCGCCTCCTTGTCCTCCGAATTGTTCGACTTTAACATCCGACACAGTGGCGCTTGCTCCGACAAAACTTAAAGGAAGCGAGTTCGCTCCTTTTGTTCCTTCAGCGGATACGATTAGCAAATTACCCGTTATACTTCTTATAGGGTCGGTTGGGTTTGACGGTGTTGGTGTTGGAGTTGGTTCTGGCGAAGTTGAAGCTTTTCTACAACTTACCGCAAATAATG
>ENA-ORSC01000373-ORSC01000373.1-human-gut-metagenome-genome-assembly--contig:-NODE-373-length-37162-cov-4.513219_pt1 | contig 37162 bp, 35 predicted proteins | sample MGYA00242178_ERZ509140 | MGnify/ENA primary metagenome ERZ509140 (study PRJEB26280, sample SAMEA2338681) | human gut metagenome | biome: human gut; feature: human-associated habitat; material: faeces... | reverse complement strand
TTAAATGTATGAAAAAATCAGAAAGCCACCCGGAACGCGGTGCAGAAGCTGTTATGGAAACTATGATTTCCCTGATTGAAAGTCTTGACGGATATGAAGAATGTGAAGGAATCGGAATGGGTATTCCCGGACCGATCGACACGATCAACGGCAAGATCATCGTTTCTACAAATCTTCCAAAACTGATCGGTTTTCCGATAGCGGAATATATCGAAAATCATTTTCATAAACCGACTTACATGGACAACGACGTTAAAGTTGCCGCTCTCGGAGAAGCTGTTCAGGGAGCCGGAAAAGATTATCCTATCGTTTACTATGTAACAATTTCAACCGGAGTCGGCGGAGCACTTGTAATCGATCAAAAGGTAATCGGCGGTCAGAACGGACACGCAGGCGAGATCGGAAATATCTGTATTGACAGAAACCGTGAAAAATACAATATTTTGAATGTAGGCGCTGTTGAAAACGAAGCGAGCGGAACTGCTGTCACAAGAAAAGGTAAAGCTGTATTCGGAGATAAGATCAATCACGCGGGCGATGTATTTGATCTTGCCCGCTCAGGAGACGAGCAGGCTCTCAAAATTGTAGATGACATGGCATATGATCTTGCAATGATGTTCTGCGCTATCGGACATATTATCGATCCTCATGTATTCGTTGTAGGCGGCGGAGTTATGAAGGGAAAAGATGTATTCTTTGAAAAAATGGAATCTTATTACCGCTCTATGATTCATGTAGGTATGCAGCCGGTTGTATTCAAAGAAGCTCTCCTTGATGAGCCGGGTATCATCGGCGCTGCGATGCTTCCGATGACACATTTAAAGTAAAACTGTTTCCTTCCTTTCAATATAAGCAGTTTGCTACATAAAAGAACTCTTTTTTAAGTTCTTAAAAAGAAAAACTGAGCATGACCTAACTCTTTGAGTTTTCGATCATGCTCAGTTTTTCCTTTCTGCTCAGTCGCTTAATTTCCCACTCCCGCTTCATCGCTTCCTGCTTTGTCGGAAATTCTTCCTTATAAACAAGCACAACCGGACGGCGCGCTTTTGTGTATTTCGCGCCCCGCCCCGCATTGTGATCTTTGATCCGTTTTTCAAGATTGTTTGTCCAGCCCGTATAAAGCGAACCGTCACTGCACTTTACAATATAGGTATAATTCATGTCTTTTATTATTTCTTTTCTTTCGTTTTTCTTTTCTTGTTATATCTTTGGTCATTGCTTCTTTTATTATTACTTCTTTACTAACCACTAAATTTACATTTACAATTAGATTATTTATTTGGTCTAATTCTATATCAACAGATACATCATCTACACTTTCAAAATCCTTTACTACTGATGTTACAATATTTTCGATTGTAGATTTAGAAATCAATAACTTTCCATTATCATTTTGCATTAAAACACCTTGGTCTTTATTTTCTTTTTCTCCTGATTCGAAAAATATACATTTTATGCTGCATAATAAACATACAATTTCTATCGCCAATATTATTTTAGAAGATTTATCTCCCTCTAATAAAGTTTGTGCAAATGTTGATATAACATTTATATTTATTAAACCTGCAATCATACATATTACAAAAATTGATTGTAAAAATATTAAAACTGAAAATAATGCTAATATTATTTTATCTAATTTTTTCATATTATTTTTCCTTTCTTTTTATCCAAATCCTGCTTTTTACATCATATCTGAACTTGAATTTGTTTCTTCTGATGGTTCTGTTTCTTCTTTGTTTTCATTTCCTTCTTCATTTATTACTTCTAAGCTACATACAGAAACTTCATATGCAGTTTTTGTTTCAACTGTTCCATCTTCATGTTTCTTTTCGTATTGTCTAGATTGAACTCTTCCTACTAATTTAACTTCTGTTCCAACTTCCATGTTCTCACAGAATCTAGCTGTTCTTCCCCAAGCAATACATGGTATATAGTCTGATTTACTATAAGCTCTGTTTACTGCTAATAGTATATCTGCTATTTCTCTACCAAATGGTGTTTGTCTGTAAACTGGTTTCTTGCATATATAACCTATTAATGTTACTTCGTTTGATATGAAATCTTTTCTTGCTTCTACTTCACTTTCCTGATCTTCTAACAATGTTACATTTTTTGCAAATACTGTTAGAACTAATTTGTTTTTACCTTCTCCATAACTGTTGTATGATCTAAATTGACCTTCAACTGTTATTTTTGTTCCGATTGGTAACTCTCCGTTTACCATTAATCTTTCTGATATTGTGATTGGTATAATATCAGAATTTCCACTTAGACGTGGAACACTTAAATCAAATATATAGAATTTTTCTCCATATATCTCATGACTAAATCTTTTGTCACTTGTTACTTTTCCCACCATTATAATGTGGTTGTTCTCTGAATATACTGTATCCAACTTAAATTTCCTCCTCTTACTTTTTAAAGTATTTGTTTTTTTCTAACCTACAACTATTATTATACTACCATTTTTTGGTTTTGTCTACATAAAATGTTAAATTTGTTTTATTTTTTTCAAAAATATGCCCATTTTGAGGGCAAAATGCCACTAAAAAAATAATGTTGCTATACAATTTTCATAAAATTTTACTTACTCAGCAATAGTTTTATATTTTTTTTAAACTTCAATACATTGCTCTTGGTCGGATTTTCTTCTGGTTCCTCAAAATGCGAGCTCGATTTCGTTTTGCAAAATATAAAATTATTGCTAAAGTCCATTTTTAGTTTGCATACAAACTTGAAAGTGCAATTACTATCATTATATTATACACATTCATATCTGCTCTTACATTAACCTTTATTTCTTGTGGTTCTATCACTTTATCAAACATGCTCTTTATTGTGTGCTGAACACAAATCAATAATTCATCTTCTTCAACACTAGACACAGTTATATCACTCTTCGAGCTATAACCATATGAAATTACATTGCACGAATCTTCGTATTGCAAATTTTCGTTCAAATCCAAATTCAATATTAAATTCTTAGAATTTTTCATTATTTTGCTCATTAATTCATCATTTTCTACACTTCTGTTTAATACCAGCGTTTCTAGTTTTATATTTTTTGTGTTTTCTATGTTCTTATCTTTAATAAACAAAATATCACAATCATTTACCATTTTCTTTGTAATTACTTTATTAAGCTGTGTTTGGCTCTTAGAATCTGTAATTATTTCAATAAAAGGCATTTTTTTCTCCTTTTTTATGGACTTGATTGAAAACAAATTCAATTTTGGCTGTGTCAAATATCATTTTAGACACGGTTACATTCTAACTGGTATGTGCCATCTTCATCAAAATTTAATTCTTTCAACCTTTATTAACAATTCTATAATGTAAGTAGCTCACTCGTTGTCACTAACTGATATCCTTGCTTTTGAATGTTTTGTATTATTTTTTCCATGCTTTCTGCAGTGTACTGTGCTGAATTATGTAATAAAATTATGCTTCCCGGTGCTAAAGTTTCGTTTATTCTTTCACACATTTCTTCCCCATTTAGTCCATTGTAATCTAATGAATCTATGTTCCATTGAACTGTGAATAACCCTTGTTCACTTGCAATTTGAATTATTTCTCTTGAGTATTCACCATATGGAGCTCTAAAAACTTTTGCCTTTTGGCCTGTTATCTTTTCAATTTCACTAGACCCTTTTGTAATTTCTTCTTTAATATCTGCTGTTTTCTTCTTTTTTAAATTTGTATAGTGATATGATAAATTACCAATCTCATTTCCACTCTGCACAATCTTTTTTATAATTTCAGCATTTGAACTTGCAATTTCTCCCGAAATAAAAAATGTAGCCTTTGCATTTGTTGTAGTTAGTGTATTTAATATACTATCTATATTCTCTACATTTTCTCCACAGTTTATACTTAAACTTACCTTTTTTATTTCAGTTTCCACTTTATATACTGGTAAATTATTTACATTTGATGCTGAAGTTGCAATAACATTTTTTTCTCCGTCCCCAAAATGTTCTCCGAATAAAGCAATAGAGAACAGTATTGCAACGGTTCCTATCGATATTAAGTATGATCCAATTTTTCTTTTATTGAATACAAAAAACATATACATGCCTCCTAACTTTAGGTAAGTTATTAACAAGTATATGTTTTCTATAAATATTTATGCCATATTCTATTGTTTACTATAATTATTCTTTCATTTTATTTTTTATGTATTCTATTTCTTCGTTTGCATCTAGTCTTAAGAATATTGGCTCGCCTTTTTCTATTACCTTTAAGTCTGATGTTGTTTTGCCAAATTCTTTTATTGTATCATATTCTTTGCTTGCTTCTTCATTTATTCCTAATTGGCTTAAAATTTTATTTGATGTTTCTGTCATTGCTGGTTTTATTAGTATTGCTACAATTCTTAGAGTTTCTACTAGATGGCTCATTACTGATTCTAGTTTTTCTGTTTCTTCTTGTTTTGCTAGTGTCCATGGAGCTGTTTCGTCTATGTATTTATTTGCTCTAGAGATTATTCCCCATATTGACTCTATTGCATTTGAAAAATGTAAGTCTTCCATGTTGTTCTCATATTCTGAAATTTTGCTTGCTACAGTTTCTTCCAAGTCTGCGTCTACATCATTTATTCTTCCTTTATAGTTTGGTACATTTCCACCAAAATATTTATTTACCATTCCTATAGTTCTGTTTAGCAAGTTTCCTAAATCGTTGCATAAATCGAAATTATATTTATTTACGAAGTCTTCTGGTGTAAATATCGCATCTTGTCCATATGGGAATTCTTTTAACAAGAAGTATCTAGTTGCATCTAAGCCATATCTTTCTACAAGCATTTCTGGATATACAACATTTCCCTTTGATTTAGACATTTTTCCGTCTTTCATCATTAAGAAACCGTGTGCATATAATTTCTTTGGTGTTGGTAGTCCAAGTGCCATTAAGAAAATTGGCCAATAAATTCCATGGAATCTTATTATATCTTTTCCAACTATTTGCAAGTCTGCTGGCCAGTATTTCTTGAATAACGTATCATCATCAGACATATATCCTAATGCTGTTATGTAGTTTGTTAGTGCATCTAACCAAACATAAATTACATGCTTTGGATCTTTTGGTACTTTTATTCCCCAGTCAAATGTTGTTCTTGTAACACATAGGTCTTCTAGTCCTGGTTTTATAAAGTTATTGAATAGCTCGTTCTTTCTAGACTCTGGCTTTATAAAATCTGGATTTTGCTCATAGAACTCTTCCAATCTCTTTTGATATTTTTTCATATTAAAGAAGTAAGATTCTTCTTTCATTTTCTTAACTTCTCTTCCACAATCTGGGCACTTTCCATCAACTAATTGTGTTTCTGTAAAATATGTTTCACATGGCATGCAATACCAGCCTTCATATTCACCTTTGTAAATATCACCTTGCTCCATGAATTTGTCAAAGATTTTCTCTACAATTTTAGTATGTCTTTCCTCAGTTGTTCTAATAAAATCATCATATTGAACATCCATCAATTTCCACAAATCTTTTGCTTGTTTTGCGATCTCATCAACATGTTGTTGTGGAGTTAATCCTCTTTTAACCGCAACCTGCTCAACCTTTTGGCCATGCTCATCAAGGCCAGTAAGCATTCGTGCATCGTATCCTCTTTGCTGTTTATATTTTTTTATTGTGTCTGCAAGCACCGTTGTGTACGCTGTTCCTAAATGGAATTTGCCACTTGGATAATAAATTGGTGTTGTAATGTAAAATGTTTTCTTCTCCATAAAATTAATCTCCTCTCCACGCAAAACTTAAAAAGATATAATCTTGACATGCATCAAAATTACATCTTTACTTCTGCCACATGTTTTTCTTGTAATATTGTAGCAATTTTTTTATGATTTTTCAATAGATTTGTTAATTTTCTTTGTTTCACATTATTTATTTTTTCTATTACTTAGATAATATTTCTTCCACTTCTTTTTCTGTCAATTCTACTGCTACAGCTATTTTCTCTATCGGAATATTTAGCTTGTGTAAATTTTTTATTACAGCCTTTTTTTCATTTTCTCTTCCACGTTTTTCTCCTTCTTTTTCTCCAAGTTCTCTGTTTGTTTTCATCTCTACATCATATCTCATTATGCTCCATTCACGTTCTTCATATTTAGCAACTTCTTCTGGATTCTGACTTAATTTATTTAGTTCTTTTACTGTTTTGTCTATTTCTTCATTTTCCTTCGCCGACATTTTTACCTTCTCCTCCTTACTTCCATCTATCAACCACAGCCATTGCTCTAGCTTTGTATTGCAGTCTGGATTTTTTTCTTTAAATTTAGGAAGTTCTATAAAGTGCATTTCAAATGTATTTGTTGCCTCTTCCTCTTCTTTTTTATAACCCATATCAACAAATTCTATTGGTTTTGTATCCTCATATTTCATTCTTGCTATTGAATGATATGAATTTCTCTCTAAATAATTATATTTCAATATGTTTATTGTTATTATCTTTTTTAATTCTTTATAATTCTGCTTAGCTTTTAATTGCTCTGCTGCAAGTTTTGATAAATATGTGCTAGACCTTTCTTTTATATTATGTTCATTCGAAACTTGCATTTCTACATCTACTACTCTTTCATTATCTATATCCAATTTTAAATCTAATATTCCAAGTTTTTCATCTACCATATTAGGTGTTAATTCTGGATTTTTTACCTCAACTTTATTTATATGTATATTCAAAATTGCTTCTAAGAAGTCTTTCAACATTGAATTATTTTCTTCTCTTGCAAATATTCTTTTAAAAACATAATCTGATGTTAGTGGTAGCCTTGTTAACTTCAATGCTTCTGTTCCACTATTATTCTTTTTTAAATCGCCCATTTACTTCCTTTCTATTTTACCATTTCATTTATTATTTTTCAACTGATAAGTAAAATTTTCGCGTATTATCTCTCATATTTTTCTCGGACGTTTATAAAATATTTTTTCTTCTGTATGCTAGCTGTTTTTTCAATTTAATTTCGGATTTACCTTTCGCTATAGCGAATATAGAAATTAACTTTCTAGATTAAATAATAATTTGATAAAATTGTTTAGAATTCTAATAATAATTAACGTTAATACTTTTGTAGGTACCTATTTAAAGTATTTGAATTATATACCTAAAAATGCAAAAAAACAAGCATAATCGTGTATCAAATTTCGACACATTTTTTGCTTGTTTATGTCTATTTTGTTTCAATATTCGATATTATATAATGCTTTATATTACTCTAGTGATGTATTATAAACAATCTCTAGTTTTCCAACTGCACCATTGCTGTTCCAGCCTTCTTGCCATGATGAATTTTCTCCTGTTACATCAGTATATATTTTAGCAGAGGAACCAACTCCTCCAAAGGTATATTGATTCATTTTGGCTACTACATCTGATGGAACATAACAACTTATCAAAGTCGCTTTTCATTTTGTGTATTAAACACTTGATATAATACATCTTTAATGATATTATTTAGTAAAATTTAAATCCTTAAGTATAAAACTTAAGGATTTTTCCTGTTTAATCATAGTAAATTCACCATAAAATTCATAATTATAGCATATATTAATAATCTTATCAGAGCTTTCATTAACAGCACATAATTGTATGATTTTATTCCAACTTTATTTACATCTTTATATGTTTGTATTATCTTATCTTTTTCTTCTTTTGAAATATAGTCTGTTTTTTCTATGTAATCTTGTGCCATGAATTCTGCTCTTGTCATGGCATCTGTTTCTAAGAAGCTTCTCACCGTATACGATGTTAACTGCATAAGTGCTAAAACCCACAAACAAATTGTAGCAGTATTATAACTTATTCGATTAAATAAACTCAATATTGATATTATTAAAAGATATAAATTATTAATATTGGCAAATATCACATTAAATTTTAGTAGTCTCTTGTCTTGTGTCGTATGAATACATTCATGTATAACAGTTTGTATTCTTGTAATTACATTTGCTTTTCCAATTACTATTTTGTTTTTAAACACAAGATACACGCTTGTCTTTGAACTATTATCTTCTTCGACTTTTACGTCTTCCTTATTTAATTTTTTTAATGTTTGCTTGCAAATTTCTGTATTGCATGGAAATTTTTTTATGGTTTCTATTAATTTCTCATCTTCTACTATTCCTCTTAATTTTTTGAAATCTTTTATGCCAATATTCAAACCTATTGTTAATAGTATCATTGTTATTAAAATACTTAATATTATTATCATATTTTTCCTCCTATTCTATAAAACAAGAGCACATAAATATTTTAGTGTATTTAAGTGCTCCGTTTTTTACTATATATTTTTACATTTTATATTAAATTGTAATTATTTTTCAACTCTATAATACATCTTTAATTGCTTCAGCAATAATTCTATTTACATCTGCAATCATAACGTTAAATTGTATTTCTGCATCAAAGTATTGTTTTATTTCTTCGTCTTTTAATAATTCTGCATATTTTTCTTGTAACATTTGTTTTGCTTCAGTAGCATTTCCGCTTCCTTGCATAGTTTCTACTTGAATTTTATATCTCAAATGTTCAAATTCTTCTACTTGTGCTTTTTTTACTGGATTTGATTCTATATTTTCTTTTAATTCTTTATACTCTTTGTATTCCTTTGATTCTCTTATCTGTTTTGCTAATTTGTGAGCATCATCATATATTTTCATATAGTCTCAAACCTCCTAATTTATGCATATGCGTGTCTTTTCTTGAAACTTAATAAGTTTGTAATTTCTTTTTGAGAATTTTCTGCTTTTTCCGTTTTCTTTGCTTTTTCTTGTAACATCTGTTTTGCTTGTCTTTCAGCCATTGTTTGGCAAATAGCTTTCTCATATGTAAAGTGTGTATCTTGAGCAATTTTCTCCCAGTTGAATTGATCTTTAACTTTTTGTTTTGCTTTTTTAGATACGTTTGTTGCTAATTGATGGTCATATAATAATGCTGTTACAGAATCTGCTATTGAATTTGCATTTCCTGCATATGACTTCATTCCATCAACACCATGTGTTACTATTTCGTCAAGTCCTCCGACATCTGATACAACTGTTGGAACTCCTGCAAGCATTGCCTCTAGTGCAACTATTCCAAATGGCTCATATGTACTTGGAAATACTGCGACATCTGCACATTTGTACATTTTTTGAACCTGTTTTGAGTTTAAGTAACCAGTAAAATATATTTTATCATTTAATCCTAAATTACTTGCTTCTGCTCTTAATTCATCCATCATTCCACCACGGCCTGCAATTATCAATTTTGCATCATTATAGTTTGATAAAATTTTTGGCATTGCAGCAATTAAATGTTGAACTCCCTTTTCATATACTAGTCTTCCAACATAAAGAATAATTTTCTCATTATCCATTGCATATTGTCTTCTGAAATCGTAATCTCTTTCAATTCCTGTGAAGTTAGATAAATTTATTCCATTTGGTATTACATTTATCTTGTCGAATGGCAATCCAAACAATCTTTGAATTTCATTTTTCATGTAATTGCTATTTACAATTACTTCTGTAGCTTCATATGTTAATAGCCATTCTGTATCATTTATATATCTTTGTGTTTCATCATGAATTCCGCTGTTTCTTCCAGCTTCTGTTGCGTGTATTGTTGCAACAATTGGAATATCATAAGCATTCTTCAAGCTTTTTGCAGCATAAGTTACAAGCCAATCATGGGCGTGAATTACGTCAAATCCACCTTCTTTGTTTATAATTTCTGTTGCTTTTGATAGCATATTGAAGTTTAATTGCATTATCCAGTCGATGAAGTTGTTTGGATGTATCATGTAATTGTCAACTCTATATACATTTACTCCCTTATCGTTTTCATATTCTGGTACATCTGCGTTGTCTCTATACGTTACAACTGTTACTTCATGACCATCTTTTATTAATCTTTTAGATAAATCGTGAACAACTCTTGCTATTCCTCCAACTATTCTTGGTGGATATTCCCATGTTAGCATTAATATTTTCATTTAGAAAAATCTCCCTTCACATAATTTTCTTTAGTATATTATTCACATAATTTCTAACTTGCTCTATTGTATACAAAAAAATTACAAATGTAAACATTTTTTGATAATTTTTTTAATTTTATTTTTGATTTTACTATTGAATTTATTTTTATTTTGATATAGTATATAATAAGATTTTTATTGAGCGAAAAACAAAGGAGGAAAAACATGCCAAGAAAAACAGCAAGCAAATTAGAAAATACAGAATTAAATGAGATAGAAAAGCCTGTTGTAGAGAAAAAAACAACAGCTAGAAAGTCTTCAACTACAAAACCAACTAGTAAGACTTCGAAGGCCTCTATGGAAAAAGAAAAAAAAGCAAAATCTAGTACAAAAGCAGTAAAATCATCTAGTAAAAAAGAAACTTCGAAAGTTACAGCTTCAAAGCAACTAGAAAGCAATGAATCTTATTCTAGCAAAGATATATTAACTGAAGCTTCTGTTTCGAGTAAAGCAACTAGAAAAACTACAGCTGCATCCAAAAAGGCTTCTAGTTCAAAACGTACAACAAAAACTTCTAGCACAAAAGCTACTAAAAAAACAACTACATCAAGAAGTACAACTAGAAAGAAAAAACTTTCGGCCGATGAAATTACATCTACAACAAATTTAACACAAAAAATTGAAGTAATTGAATATTACGACTTGCCATATAGATATAATCAAACTGTTGTTAGAGTGCTTGCTCAAACTCCTACTACCTTATTTATATATTGGGATATTTCAGATGTAGATAGAGCAAATTTTGTAAAGCAATATGGCGAAGATTTCTTCAACAATACAAAACCCGTTTTAGTAATTCATAATAACACTATGCACTATTCTTTCGAGATAGAAATTGATGATTTTGCAAATAGTTGGTATTTGCATGTAAATGATGCAAATTGTGAATATACTGTTGAACTTGGTCGTAGGCCTAAATATTATAACAGTGAAAAACATGTAAATATTCAAAATGATTATTTATATGTAACCTCTTCAAATGTAATAGAAGCTCCAAATGATCATGTTTTATTTGACAGAAATATTAAAAATGTTTACTTTAAAGATGTAAAAACAAATATTGTCACTGCAAAAGATATTACATCTATTTCATTTCTTCGTAATATTGGAAGAATTTATAATTTATATGATTTACAAAGTGACTTTAATAAAAATAGTTGGATTGATAGCAACCATTGGCAATTGGATTTAAATAATCCTTCATCTTCTAGCTCGACATTTAAATAGATTTTTATGAGTGCCTCACTTTTTAGCGCTGGCACTTTTATTACTATTTTACACTTTTTACATTCTATAATTTCGACGAATGTAAGTTTAATAGTATATAGCTTTTTATAGAATTATAATTTAATACAATTGTGAGGTTTATAGGTTATTCCTAATAAAAACCTAAATACATTATGCAAGGACAAATTAATTATGAAAAACAACCCAAAAGGATATGTAAGTTTTGTGCTTCATGCGCATTTACCTTTTGTACATCACCCAGAAAGTGAAGATTATTTAGAAGAACAGTGGCTATTTGAAGCCATTTCTGAAACATATATTCCGCTTCTTTTAAACTTTGGAAAACTAGAAAATGAACATGTAGATTTTAGAATAACTATGTCTATGACTCCCCCTTTGTTAAATATGCTTGATAATACTTTGTTACAAGAAAGATATATAAAATATTTACAATCTCATATCGAACTTGCAAAAAAAGAAGTTACTAGAAACCAAGATAATGAATCTTTAAAACATTTGGCACAATACTATGTTGATAGATATTCAAATGATTTGCATGTATTTAAAGACGTATATAAATGTAACATTATTTCTGGCTTTAAACATTTTCAAGATATTGGCGTTTTAGAGATTATAACATGTGGAGCAACACACGGTTACTTCCCTATTTTATATGTTAACGAGAAAACTGTAAGAGCACAAATTGCTGTCGGTGTTAAATGCTATGAAAAATATTTTGGTAGAAAACCTCGTGGAATTTGGCTACCTGAATGTGGTTATGTACCTGAAGCAGATAAATACCTAAGAGAATTTGGAATACAGTATGTAATAACTGAAACTCATGGAATTTTGTATGCCAACCCTACTCCTATTTATGGCACACTTGCTCCAATAGTTTCTCCAGATGGAATTGTTGCATTTGGTCGTGATTTAGAATCTTCAAGGCAAGTATGGAGTTCTATAAATGGTTACCCTGGCGATTTCAATTATAGAGAATGGTATAGAGATATCGGCTACGATGCTCCTTATGATTATATAAAACCTTATATTGCATGTAATGGAGCTCGTGTTCCAACTGGAATAAAATATTACAGAATAACCGGCAAAAACTGTGAAAAGGATTATTACAATTTACAATGGGCTCAAGATTCTATAAATAAACAAGCAGGTCACTTCTTTGATTCCCGTGAGAAACAAATTACAGAAGCTGCAAACTTTACTCAAAATCCACCTATTGTATTATGCCCATATGATGCTGAATTATATGGTCACTGGTGGTATGAAGGTCCAGACTGGCTATATACATTATTCAAAAAGATTTATTATGATAAATGTGATTTTGATTTGATTACACCTAGCGAATATATTGATAAATATCCTCAAATGCAATTATGTACTCCTTGCAGATCTAGTTGGGGTGCTAACGGTTACAGTGAAGTATGGTTAAATCAATCAAACGATTATGTTCATAGGCATTTACATGTTGCTGGTGATAAGATGGTAGAACTTGCAAATCTATTTCCAGATGAGCCTAAAGACAGTTTGAAGAGAGATGCATTAAATCAATGTGCCCGCGAATTATTACTTGCCCAAAGTAGTGACTGGTTATTTATTATCACAAATGGTACAATGGTAGACTATGCTAAGAAAAGAATAAAAGACCATATCGGTAGATTTTCAAAATTATATCAACAAATAAAAGATGATAAAATTGATAAAAAATTCTTAGATAGCATCTCAAAAATAGATTGTATTTTCCCTGAAATTGATTATACAATATATAAATAGTTTTATAAGGATTAGCTAAAGGCTCGTCCTTATTTTTATGCAAAATAATCTTCACTTGAAATACCTTATTTTATAAAATAAGGTCAAGCTCACCTTTTGAGGAGTTTGAAGGAGTTTCCCGGCCTAGAGCGTCATACCGAAATTTTAAAAAACAAAATATTTCAAACCATTATATTATATGGACAATTTGCACTCCTTATTTTTTAGAATATTATATGTATATCAGAAGCTTTTTAGTAAATACTATTATTAGATTTTGTTCATACTACGGAGGATTTATATAATGGTTTCGTTATGCATAAAAACAAACAATAATTCTACAATTGATTATTTAATGCTTCATATTGGTAAAATAAATTTTGAAAACATTGTTTTTGTAAAAAAAAATTTTTCTAAATACACTAACATTATTGTTCACTATATTGGAAATAATATTCCGGAGTTTTATAATGAACTTGCTTCTATAATAACAAATTGTATTATAGATAAATATGAAGATTCTATCATCTATAAACTTTTATTATTAAACTATTTTTATTTTGATGAGATTGATATGAATATCATAAAAGATAATTGTAAATTGTTAATGGAAAATAATCATTCTGACACTGCTTCTATAGAAAACCATATAAACAATAGAAAAAAATATCTCTGGGCCTCTGTTCTTCGTTATATTTCATACAATAAGGCTATTTTCTTAGATGGTTTTATAACTTTTAGAATTAGTGAATATATTAACTGTTTAGATGAAATATTAGATTTTGCGGTTAGTCAGTTTGTTGTAAATAGAGAATACGCTGAGTTTATTGATATGTTAAGATTATATATTTCTTCTAGAACTCCATGTACAGAAATAATTCATTTAATATATCTTAATGAAGAAGCCATTTTGCTAGATAAACAAAAAAATGTAATCACTCTTGCCAAAAACAATTTAGATAAATGTTACTTGTCTGATATTTCCTTCTCCACAAATGATTATGCATTAAATTCGCTATTAACATTATTACCTAGTAAACTTATTATTCATTTAATAAGTCCTGCAGATGATTTTATTAATACTTTACAAGTAATATTTGGAAATTCGGCATCAATTTGCACAGATTGTGAAATTTGCAAAATTTACAAATCATTAAATAAGACCAAAGGGTCTTATTAACGATTTGATTCCTTTTATTATGGATAACCCATGTATCTTTTCTAGTATATCAATAGTTAGCAAAAAAATTTTTAACGAATTTTCACATACATTCCATTTTACTAAAATTTTTAACCTTATCAATATCAAAAGTAGAAAATTACAGCAACTTGAATTTTTTTAATTTTTTTTACAGGATTGCACTAAACGTATATACATTTTTATACCCATTTTGAGTCAAGATTTGTTTTACAATCTTGCTTCTCTTTCCTGTTTTACAATATACTAATATTACTTTATTTGGGTCAATTATCTCATTTTTTATATTATCAATTTCATAAACTGGAATGTTCACTGCACCTTCAATATGCTTTTCTCTGTATTCTTCAGGAGTTCTTACATCTATTAACAATGCATTTGTTCTTTTACATATTTCCATAGCTTCCTCATTAGTAAAATCTGTTTTATCTAGTCTGCAAAGCAGTCTATTATATATTTTTTTAAATTTCATATATACCTCCCCAAAAAAGATGCTATTAATACATTTTATTATTAATAACATCTTTTGGTTAATTATATATTTTTTTATATTATTTATTCCTTTTACTATACTTATTTAGATTTATATTTTGTTATATTTTTTATCTTTGTTTAATTTATCCTCTTTCTCTTTATCTAATTTTACCATAGGCAATGTTATTGATATGATAAATATCATTATAGCAATTATAGTTGTTAGTCTATTTACTGGAATTCTTGTAACGGCATAAAAGCTTGCTAGTATTGCTTGTGGTTCGACTATTGATATTGCCATTTCATACGCAGCTCTTAAAACTCCTAGTTTTCTGAATGCAATCATTGCAAATACTATAGTAATTATACTTACAATTGATAGAGGTAAAATATAAGGTTTTATTATATTTCTTAGTCTAACATTTGGTATATGAACTACTTTTATATCTGTTAGTTGATTTTCTATTTTATATTTTTCATTTATTTTATCATTAAGTGTTGTAATTTGTTCTTCTGTTGCTTCTTTTACAGTTATTTGAACCATATCTTTATATAATTCTACTTGTCGTACTAACACATTGGAATTTCCAAATACCTCTTTTGCAGTTGCTTTTATATCTGCAACATTAAATTTAGAACCAACATTTATACTAATTTCGTCATGTTCTGAATATTTTAACCCAACATTAAAACCTACTGTTGCTGTTACTATTGTTCCTGCTATTATTAAGCATATTAATAATATTTGAATTACTTTTTTCATTGTTGTTTCCTTTCTATAAAACATTATTTTATTTGTTGTCTGCTTTCTTGCTATCATGATTGCTTTCTTTTTTGTTTTTTTCATTTTCATTATTACTTTCAAAAATTTTTAATACCAACATCAATGTATTATAAATTATCATTATTATTATAGCCCAGAATAGTATCATTCCAATACTTGCAATTTCTTCCCAACTAATTAATGCAAATGTAACAGCCATTACTACAAATGGAACTAAACAAATTGCAATTCTTCCCATCAAATGTTTTATGTTTTTTATTAAAATCTCTTTTTCACATTTTTTACTATATTCATTTAAAATTAATCCTGTAACAATGTATTCAACAATTACTGCAATTGCAATTGCAAATATTCCTGCTAAACTTATTTCAACATTTCCATATCTTATTGCAAGTAATAATACTGCTGTAAAACCTATATCTGCAATTACGCCCATTAGTCCATTTTTCTTAAACTTTATAACCATGCAAATAGCCATTATTAATGCTACTATACATAGCCCTACTATCACTATTTTCAATGTTTCTGCTGTTATGTCTGAATATACAAATCTGTTTGTTTCCATTGTATATGTTAATGGCATTGGATCTGTATTTAATAATACAGCCATATTAGATGCCGATTGAATATTTGACTGTATTTCAGATGTGTTTGTGCTTGTCCCCATTGACAATTGAATTATACCTGTCGAAATTTCTTCTTGGAAATATGTTGATATAATTGTACTATCATCTAATGTCATTTTTATTTTTTTAGTTGTCGTTTTTCCTTCTGCATCTGTTGAACTTATATATGTGTTTGATATGTTTTTCAATTTTTCTACAGCATCTTTATTAAACTCTATTGTTAAATATACAGTTGTACCTGAAGTACTTGTTGAATATTGTACTTTTGCTTCTTTTAAGTCTGCATTTGATAATAATACTTCTGATGTATCGTTATCTACTATTTTGAATTCACCTTTTGTAATTGTATATTGAGCAATATAATCTGTACTACTATTTTCTGGAACTTCTAAGCTAATATTGCCTGTAGATTCATCAAATCTTAAAAGATAATCTTCTACATTCATATATTTTAATCTAGCTTCTATAATATTTTTTACAGTTTCATAATTTTCAGCTGTTCTTAATTCATCTGGATTTACTTTTTCTTCTACTTCTGTAATATTTTCGTTATTTTCATCTTTGTCTGAACTGTTTTCTACCAAATTTCCATTAGAATCATATTTTTTAGTTGTAGTGCTATCATCTACCTTTACTAAAATATTTCTAGCTCCATATAAATCTGTTCCTAATTTATACTCTGGTATTACATTTTTCATAGCATTTTTGTCTTTTACATAAATGCCTGCAAATGAAATTAGTGATAGTAGTAAAATTATTACTACAACAGAAATTTTTCCTAATAATTTTAATGTCTTGTTGTTTTGTTTTGCTTTTTTCAATTTATTTTCCTCCATATTTTATAATAATTTAGTTCCATTAATAATTAGTTCAAACCATATATTTAAATATTTGGCAGCATATTTACTCATCTTTGTTCTTTCCATGAAGATATCAAAATAGTCAAGTACTGGGCATATTGTATTATCTATTGTTATATTTAATGTTACCTTACGTTTTTCTCTGTCCATAATAAATTCCGTATTGGTTACAGCATAATTCACTTTATCATGTTTGTCAAATGTAACAATATCTCTGTTTCTAACACGATTTCTGTGTACATCTGATTTATCAGCTAAAATCAGTGCTGCTGATATATCACTTACAGCAGTTCCAGTTGCTTCATCATGGTTTCCAATAGCCATCATAATTTCTGTTCTATCTTCCAAACTCATTCCCATGTTTTTTAAAATTTCATAAGCAAGTATTGCCCCAGAATGTGCATGGTCTACTCTGTTTATTGTATTTCCAATATCATGCATATACCCTGCAATTCTAGCAAGTTCCACTCTATGTTCATTGTAATCAAGCTTTTGAAGTACTTCCGCTGCTCTATTTGAAACTATGTTAATATGCCTCATAGAATGCTCTGTATAACCTAAGGCATCCAGCTGTTTTTGAGAACTCTCAATTAGATAATTTATCTCCTTGTTATTTTTAACATCTGAAAATGTTACCATATATGTCCTCCATACTGTTAAATTCTACTCTATCTGTAAGAAAATATCAACCTTTTATATTCAATTTTTTTATTTTTTACTATATTTATTTAGTTTATATTATCTTACATTTCTATCTCTTCATATTAACTCCAATAATTCCACCAATCATTCCTGCAATAATTGAAGCAGCCATTAGAATAATTGCACTTAAATTTATATTAAAGTTTGAATTTATTGTACTAGATAATAAATATATTACAATAACATATATTCCTCCAACAATAGCTCCATTAAAAATTCCCTTTTTTGCAATTTTTGAAACACTCAATATGCTTCCAATCAAAATACTAATTGATGCTATGCCTATTACAACATAATTAATAGTGTTCTCACTAATCTCAGTATTTACAAGTATTATAGAATATATTAATAAACCAGCAATTGTAAGTACAATTGATAAAATGCTTCCTCTTAAAATTCTTGTTACGTTACTGCTTTCAGCATTAGATGTTTCTTTAGATATCTTTTTTATAAACTTCATACATAAAAACCTCCAATTATAAATTACTATAATATATTATAATTGAAGGCTTTTTATGTTTATTTTTTCTCTTTTTACTAGAAATTACAGTTCATTATTATTAGCAATTTCATTTGAACTATTAGTACTACTATTATTACTATTATTTATTTTTTCGTTACTAGAATTATTTGTAACAGGCTCAAGCCCTAATACATTTTTTAAGTATTCAATAACATTCATAGTGTTACCTTGATATGTTAAATAATATTGATTTTCTCCAGAATTATTTATTACATACATATCTGTAACAAGAGGTAATATTAGTTCTTTACCAGATGAATTGTATAATCCATATAAGCCATCTTTTCGTACGACTATAGCCTCATATTCTGGAATTACAACTAAACTATTTGCCTGATTATTCTTTGATGAGTTAGATAAACATCCTAGACTGTCAAATTCAAGCGAAGCAATCGTATTTCCATTTAGGTCCAATAATCCCCATTTATTTGATCTTTTAACAGGAATACATTTTTCAAATAATATATATGGGTTATCTATTTCATTTGTAGGAAAATCACTTTTACTTATTCCTATTTGCTCATATTCTATATATACAATTACACGCTCATTTTTGTTAATTATTCCATACTGCGTTTTTGATGCACTTGAAGTTTTCGATACAAGATATAACCCTCTAGCTTTGCTTATAAGTTTTATACTCGTGTAGTCAGGCGTTATTTTTGTTTTTCCAGTCTTATCTATAATTCCAAATTTTCCATCGTCAGTCTCTACAATAAATTCCTCTTCTTCTTCCTCAAAAGAAATAGATTTGTATTTTTCACCAATTATTGTATTGTTTGACGAATTTTTTACACCATACTTTCCAGCTGTATTTTTTACAACTATCATATCATATAAAATAGCTTTTTTATTTTTATATGCTTCTACATTATCTTGTGCGGCAATTTCAGCACTTTCTGGTATTGTTTTCGCATAAGATGTTGATAAATAATTCATTGTATATATTTTCAATGTATTATTATCCTTATTATATGAATATGCTAAATTACATCCTTTACTTATTCCATCAATTGTTGTATACATTTTATTGTTAGACATAAATACTGGTTCATCAATTTCAAAATATTCATAATCAGCATCTGAACTTTGGCTTTCTGGCAATATTGCTTTATATATTTGGTTAGACTCGGTTATATATGATACAGTTTCGTATTTATTTTGCAAATAACATTTATCTACATCCTCTGAATACGGGTCTTTATATTCACCATTATTTTTTGTATAGCCAATTTTATCAGCTATATCTTCAAGAGAAACATAAATATTATTTTTGCTCTCATCAACAACTATCATATTTGATTTTGTTGAAATTTTTGTGCCATCAATATAGCATTTAAATTTATTTTTTTCTATATAAGATATATAAAATATTAAACCTATTGATAGTACAAATAATATAACTATTGCAACACCAATTATTATCATTAATTTTTTTGTTTTAGTTTTATTATTTTCTAATTCCGGTTGTGATTCATATATGTTCATCTAAAAATTCCCCCTTAATTACTATAATGCATATAGACATTATTCTTTTTCGTCAGTATAACCATATTTTTTATAGAATTCTTCTCTAAAATTTAATAAATTATCATTTTCTATTTCAATTCTAACTCTTTCCATTAATTTAGTCAAGAAATATAAATTATGAGTTGATAATAATCTTGTTCCCAATATTTCTTTGGTTTTTACTAAGTGTCTTATATATGCTCTTGTATAATTTTTACAAGTATAGCAATCACATTCTGGGTCTAGCGGAGTAAAATCTTTTTCGTACGTTGCATTTCTTATAACAACCTTACCATTCCAAGTCATCGCTGTACCATTTCTTGCAATTCTAGTTGGCAACACACAGTCACACATGTCAATTCCTGCTAGAGCTGCTTCTATCAAATAATCTGGTGTTCCAACTCCCATAAGATATCTAGGTTTATTTTGCGGCATTAATGGAGTAGTATATCTTAATATATCTAAGAATTCACCCTTAGGCTCTCCGACGCTAATTCCTCCAATAGCATATCCTGGAAAATCCAATTTTATTAAATCCTCTGCACTTTGTTTTCTTAGATCCTTAAAAAATCCGCCTTGTATTATGCCAAATAAACCTTGTTGTTCAACATTTTTATGTGCTTCCTTACATCTTACAGCCCATCTAGTAGTCCTTTCCATTGAATTCTTTGTATATTCATATGTAGATGGATATGGGCAACATTCGTCAAAAGACATTATTATATCTGCGCCTAAATCTTCTTCAATTTGCATTACTTTTTCAGGAGTAAACATGTGCTTACTTCCATCTAAATGAGATCTAAATTCCACACCTTCTTCTGATATAGTTCTTAATTCACTTAAACTAAAAACCTGAAAGCCTCCACAATCTGTTAATATTGGCTTGTCCCAATTCATAAATTTATGTAGGCCACCTGCTTCTTTAACTATTTTTTCTCCTGGTCTTAAGTATAAATGATATGTATTTGACAATATTATTTGAGCTCCTAAACCTTTTACTTCTTCTGGCGTCATTGATTTAACAGTAGCTTGTGTTCCAACAGGCATGAATACAGGTGTTTGAATATCTCCATGTGGTGTATGAACAACCCCTCTTCTTGCTCCTGAATTTTTATCTTCATGTAATAGTTCATATGTTATTGCTTGTTTCATTTTATCTATTAATTCTCCTTTATTTTATAAACATTGCATCTCCGAAACTAAAAAATTTGTATTTTTCTTTTACAGCTTCATTATATGCATTCAAAACATTCTCTCTGCCTGCTAAAGCAGATACCAACATTAATAATGTTGATTCTGGCAAATGAAAATTAGTTATTAATCCATCCAAGCATTTGAATTTATATCCAGGATAAATATAAATTCCAGTATCTCCTTCGCATTCTCTTACTAATCCATTTTTGTCAGCAACAGTTTCAATTGTTCTACAAGATGTCGTTCCAACTGCAATTACTCTGTTACCAGCTAATTTTGTTGAGTTTATTTTTTCTGCATCTTCTGATTTAATATAATAGTGTTCTGTATGCATATGGTGGTCTTCTATATTCTTTTCTTTTACCGGTCTAAAAGTTCCAATTCCAACATGCAGTGTAACATTTGCAATTTTCACACCTTTTTCCTCTATTTTCTTTAGAAGTTCATCCGTAAAATGCAATCCAGCAGTTGGTGCGGCTGCAGAGCCGTTGTATTTAGCATACACTGTTTGATATCTATCATTGTCTTGCAAACTCTCATGAATATATGGTGGAAGTGGCATTAGTCCTATTTTATCAAGTATTTCATTAAATATACCATTATATATAAATTTTACTTTTCTTGTCCCATCTTGCAATATGTCTAATATTTCGGCCTTTAAGAGTCCATCTCCAAATATAACCTTTGTGCCTATATGGAGTTTATTTCCAGGTCTAACCATAGCTTCCCATATATCACCTTCTAAATTTTTTAGCAATATAAATTCAACATTTGCACCAGTTTCTTTTTTTCCATATAAACGTGCTGGTATAACTCTGGTATTATTTCTTACTAAACAATCTCCTGGTTCTAGATAGTCAATTATATCTTTAAAAATTTTATGTTCTATTTTTCCTGTATTCTTATCTAGTATCATTAGTCTAGATTCATCTCTTTTTTCTATTGGTGTTTGCGCTATCAATTCTTCTGGTAGTTCATAATTAAATTCAGATAATTCCATTTTTATTCAGATACTCCTTTTGTTTGTACAATATTATAATCTTTATTTGACTTTTCAAATATTTTTTTAGTTTTTTGCACTATGCATTCAATTATTTCTACAATATTCTTAGGTTCATCTAATTTATTTAATTTGTTTGAATATGTGAAATCACTTGTTTTTGCAGGTTTTAAACTATATATTTTTTCTGGTAATCCTATGTAATTTTCATTTTTATCTTTTACTTTTCTATTCATATAATCAATATACCATTTTCTTAAACCATCTCTTTTATCATCTGTGTAACTATATTTTTGATAATCATGTAGTACTGGAACTTCATATCCATATTCGCTTGAATTTCTTTCGAGTGTATGTAAGAATTCATGTAGAAATACTTCTTCTGGAAATGTATTAGATGCAGAATATGAATACTGATTTTTTACCACCCTTATATTAGAAAATCCCTTTCCAATATAAACCATATTTCCGAGTCCTACCCATTCACAAATTTTTTCGTTATTAGTTAAAATACTTTCTAGCGGAAGGTTTGTACATACAAATATATGGTCAAACTCTTTTTGTTGAACATATTTGTTAATTAATTTATATACATCTTTTTCACCTATGTAATATCCATTATCCTCATCATATGATAAAGATGTAAGTGGTTCTTTAATCTCTATAATGTCATATGTAATGCTCATTTGATTGTTAGACATATCTGCTATTGAATTTTGTAACCTTTGCATATTATTCTCAACAATGCTTTTTTCCATTGTTGTCATCGAATAATTTTGTTTTTTTCCTTCGATTGTAGCATTTACATTATCTATTAAAAATACACCAAAATTCCATATATTACTTTCGTCTGTTGAACCTTCTTCTATTGTAAAATCTGAAAACCACGCAGTACCCTCTGCAGTATTAGATATTCCACCCAATCTAAACCCTATTTCTACTTTTTCATTGTTTTTTGAATTGAATAAAAATTCAATTTTAGTCCAATTAGTATTTCCTTGTATTACATTTGAATGTTCATCTGTTTCATTCAAGCAAATTTGAGCTCCCGCCATTGTATCATTTTCATTTCCGACAACATTCTCAGTCCTTACCATACAGGTTACCCTATACGGTGTATTTTTTCTCACCGTTACTTCTCTATAAAACATTGCATCATTTGACACTTTATTTTCTATTTTATAACTTCTATCTTTTGAATATTTAACATTAGAATCTCTTGAAAATTCTGTTCTGCCTTTTTCTAAAATTCCCTTTGAAAAATAATTATAATCATATTTTCGATATATATAAAATGCAACAATTATAATAACAATCATCAATAAATTAGGTAATATATTTTTCAATCTTTTTTTGTTCATTTTTTACCTCTTTTGTAAATTCCTATATGCAGAGAAAAAGGAGTATAGCACATATATTCCTTTTTCTCTTGTAAATAATTTATTTATTATTCTATGCAGTTCCAATTTTCTTGTTTGTCGTTGCTCTTTTAGCTTTTACCTTTTTAGGAATTTCTCGGTTATTATTTATTATTATTTTTGGTGCCTCTCCATTTTCAACAGTTGCTTTAGTTATTATACACTTTTCAATCTTTGGGTTCGAAGGAATTTCAAACATAATGTCTCTCATAATATCTTCAATAATTGCCCTTAAACCTCTTGCACCCGTCTTTCTTTCAATTGCCTTATCAACAACCGCATTTAGTGCCTCAGTGTCGAATTCTAATTCAACATTGTCATATTTAAATAATTTTTTATATTGTTTCACTAAAGAATTCTTTGGCTCAACCATTATTTTGATTAGAGCTTCTCTATCTAGCTCTTTAAGCGTTGTTACTATAGGCAATCTACCAACAAATTCTGGTATTAGTCCAAATTTTAATAAATCTTGTGGTAGTAAAGATTCGAATACATCATATTTGTTCATTTCTTTACTGCTCTTTATATCTGCACCAAATCCCATTGTTTTTTTGTCAACACGATCTTTTATTATTTTTTCCAGTCCATCAAACGCTCCGCCACATATAAATAAGATATTTTGTGTATTAATTTGTATAAATTCTTGATGAGGATGTTTCCTTCCCCCTTGTGGTGGTACAGAAGCAACAGTTCCCTCAATTATTTTCAATAATGCTTGTTGCACACCTTCTCCACTTACATCTCTTGTTATAGATGGATTCTCTGATTTTCTCGAAATTTTGTCTATTTCATCTATATATATTATTCCTTTTTCAGCTTTTTCAACATCATAATCTGCTGCTTGTATTAATTTTAATAAAATATTCTCTACATCTTCTCCAACATATCCAGCTTCAGTTAATGTTGTTGCATCAGCAATTGCAAATGGTACCTTTAATATCCTTGCAAGAGTTTGAGCAAGTAGTGTTTTACCACAGCCAGTAGGTCCTAATAATAAAATATTACTTTTTTGTATTTCTACATCATCTTTATCTGTATTTTTCTCAGCATTAATCCTTTTATAATGATTATAAACAGCAACCGCTAATGTTTTTTTAGCTACATCTTGCCCAATAACATACTGATCCAATATTTCTTTTATTTCTTCTGGCTTTGGTAAGTCTGTAGGTGCTTCATTCTCATATGTTATTTCACTATCTTCATATAAATCATTTTCTATAATATTAGTGCAGACTTTTATACATTCATCACATATATATACACCCGGTCCAGCAATAATTCTTTCGACCTCTTCTTGTCCTTTACCACAAAAAGAACATCTAATAGACTTGTCTTTATCTCCTTTTGGCATCCATAATCTCCTTTTTACTTTAAATTTTCATGAGTTAATATTTTTTATTTTCTTTTTTCCATTATTCCATCAATTAAACCATATTCTAGGGCTTCTTGTGCAGTCATATAGTGGTCTCTCTCTGTATCTCTATTTATTACGTCTATTGGTTGGCCAGTTCTATCACTTAATATTTTGTTTAATTTTTCTCTTGTTTTTACCATATGGTCTGCATGTATTTTTATTTCTGTTGCTTGGCCCGAAAGACCCCCTCCACCTATTAAAGGTTGATGTATTAATATTTCTGAATTTGGTGTAGCAAATCTTTTCCCTTTCTCACCAGATGCAAGTAATACTGACCCCATACTTGCTGCCATTCCAACGCATATAGTAGATACTGGGCATTTTATGTAATTCATAGTATCGACTATTGCCATACCATCGGTAATAGAACCTCCAGGGCTATTTATATATAAATCTATTTCTTTATCTGGATCTTCTGATTCCAAAAACAACAACTGTGCAACTACGAGTCCTGCAGATGTTGCATTTACGTCCTCTCCTAAAAATATAATTCTATCTTTTAATAATCTAGAAAAAATATCATATGATCTTTCGCCTCTTGCCGATTGTTCTATAACATATGGTACTAAGCTATCTTTTTCAAACATAATTATAATTCCTCCTCTACAATGTTTTTATTATAAAATTCAAAATAGTTAGTGAGCATAACAATATTTATAGTTTATATAAATAAATCCCCCCTAACTATTCCGTTTATTATTTCTTTATTTTAGCGTTTTTTACTATTAATTCTATTGCTTTTTCTGTTTTTACACTATTTCTTAAATATTCAACTAATGCTTCATTCTTTCTTAGTTCTTCTTCTTTTCTTCCATAACTTGTTGCCATTTCTTTAATTTTTTCATCAACTTCTTCTTGAGAAGCTTCGATTTTTTCTTCTTTAATAATAGTTTCAAGCACTAATCTTGATTTTACATTTTTTTCTGCTTGTTCTCTGTAGTTATCTTCAATTTCTTTTCTTGTTTTATTCATTATCTTTAGATATTGCTCTAAATTAATTCCTTGATAAGCTAATTGTTGTTCCATATCTCTTATCATTGCTTCAATTTCATTATCTATCATTCCTGAAGGGATATCAACCTCAGTATTTTTTGCAACTTCTTCAACAGCAGCATTTTCTGTCTCATGTTTAGCTCTGTCGTCGTTTGCAGCTTGTCTTTTTTCTCTTATACTTGTTTTTAAATCGTTTAATGTATCAAACTCTGAAACATCTTTAGCAAATTCATCATCCAATTTAGGTAATTTCTTTTCTTTGATTTCGTTTACCTTTACTTTGAATGTTGCCTCTTTTCCAGCTAAATCTTCTGAAAAATATTTTTCTGGGAATTTAACCTTTATTTCTTTTTCTTCTCCAGTTTTCATCCCAATTATTTGTTCTTCAAACCCAGGAATAAAAGCACCACTTCCTATTTCAAGTTCGTGATTTTCAGCCTTTCCACCTTCAAAAGCTTTTCCATCTACATATCCATCAAAATCAATAACTGCTATATCTTTTTCCTTTACAGGTCTATCATCTACTGTTATTGTTCTCGCATTATGCTCTTGCATATGTGCAATTTCATGTTCTACATCTTCGTCTGTTACTGGATATTCAACTTTTTTTAATTCAACACCTTTATATTTGCCTAATTTTACTTCTGGTTTTGTTTGAACTATTGCTGTAAATACAAGGTCTTCACCCTTCTTCATTTTTACAATATTTATTTCTGGTTTGCTTACAACATCTAATTTATTGTCTTCTATTTCTTTTTCGTAAATTGAAGGAACTAATTCGTTAAAAGCATCCTCATAGAATATTTCGTCTCCATACATTCTCTCAACAATATTAAATGGTGCTTTACCTTTTCTAAAGCCTGGTATATTAAAGTACTTTGCACTTTTATTGAACACCTTTATTATTGCTTCATCAAATTTCTTTGCTTCAATTGTAAATTCTAATTTTAACTCATTATTGTTTTCTGTTTTTTCTATTTTTATACTCATTTAATTCAAGTCCTTTCTAATTTTCAATAAATTGCTAGTTTATTATACCACAAATTGTGCATATTGCAAGCTTTTTTTAGATTTTGTTTTTATACTATTTTTATTAGGTCAAATTTAGTATAATCACAGCTAGCCATTTTATAATTAACACCATTTATATTGCCTTCGAGTACATTAACATGACTTTTTCCATGCAAATGACCATATATACAATATTTAGTATTATATTTTTCCAATATTTTTGTAAATTCACTATTTTTAAAGTCCTTTAATAAAGGAGGATAATGCATACATACTATTATTGGTTTGTCTTTTCCATACTTTTCTATTCCATTTTTTATAGAATTTTCTAATCTTAATAGCTCTCTTTCTTTTATTTTTTTATCTTCTTCACCTTCCGCTATTAAGTTCCAGCCTCTAGTTCCAGCTATTATGTAATTTTCAAACTCATAACTATTGTTATATATAAAGTCTATATTTTTTAGATTTTCCTCTTCTAAAAATGTCCTCATCTTTTTTAATGTAGTCCACCATAAATCATGGTTTCCTTTTAACAAAAGCTTCTTTCCTGGTAAATTATTTATAAATTCAAAATCTTTATATGTATTTTCTAATTTCATTTCCCAAGAAAAGTCTCCTGGCAACAATACTAAATCTTTTTCATTTACCTTTTCTAACCAATTTTTCTTTATTCTTTCCTCATAATTTTCCCAGCCAAATATATCCATTGGTTTATTTGTATTAAATGATAAATGCAAATCTGATATTGCATATATTGACATTATTAATTCTCCTTAACTAAGAGTTAAATTTGGTATTGCATTTAACTCAAGATTTGATGTATTACCACCTACAAATTCATAATACCCTGCAGATGCTATCATAGCACCATTATCTGTGCATAATTTAAGTTCAGGGTAATAAATATTCAGATTTTTCTCAATTGCAAAATCATCGAAACTTTTTCTTATATATGTATTAGCAGAAACTCCACCAGCCAATACAATTTTATTTATATTTGTTATTTTTACTGCCTCTTCTATATGATTAACTAATATTTCTGCAACTGTTTTTTCAAAACTAACAGCTAAATCTGCTTTATTTATACCCGGTTTATTGTGATTTAGATTTATTACAGCAGTTTTTATTCCACTAAAACTAAAATTCAAATTATCAAAATGTGTCTTAGGCAAATTTATATTAGGTTTTCCCTGTTGTGCTAATTTATCAATTTTAGGACCTCCTGGGTATCCAAGACCAATTACTCTAGCCACTTTATCAAAAGCTTCTCCTATAGCGTCATCCTTGGTTTTTCCAAGAACCTCAAACGTATTATAGTCTTTTACTAAAATTATTTGCGTATTGCCCCCTGACATCATCATACATAAAAATGGTGGTTCTAATTTTTCGTGTGTTATATAATTAGCAGCAATATGACCTTTAATATGATTTACCGCAATCAAAGGTTTATTTAACGCATAACTTAATGCCTTAGCATATGACACTCCAACTAATAACGCACCAACAAGTCCTGGCCCATATGTACATGCTATTGCATCAATATCATTTATATTAATATTTGCATCAGCAACAGCTTTTTTCATTACAGTAGAAATTGCTTCTACGTGATTTCTTGAGGCTATTTCCGGTACAACACCCCCAAATTTTTCATGTATACTTATTTGTGTATCTATTACATTTGATAATATTTTTCTTCCATTCTTTACTATTGACACGGATGTTTCATCACAGCTCGATTCAATTCCGCATTATTAATATATCTTTCATCTTTTTCATCCCTTCTGAAAGGCATATATACTTTATTCTTTCTATCTTATCACTAAAAAATTCCAAATAGAGCCGATACCATAGCATAAATTCCATTTGATACTACACCTATTACTGGACTTATTATATAACTTATTAAATTTGTTATCCATAACACAATAAATATAATATAAAACAGCTGTGTGTTATTTTCAAACCATGTTTTTGCATTATATGGTAGGAAATGCATTAGAATTTTTGACCCGTCTAATGGTGGCAATGGTATTAAATTGAATACTCCTAATCCTATATTTACACTAATAGCCATTTGTAATGTTAAACAAATTAACATTCCTACTGTTGTAAATACAAAAGTAGATGCAAATGCATTTATTGCAAATAATATTATTGTTAATACTATTGCTATTATTAAATTCATTACAGGTCCTGCAAGAGCGACAATAGCTTCTTGTGCTGACATTGACCTCTTTCTATTAAAATTTGTTGGATTAATTTCTACTGGTTTTCCCCACCCAAAGTGAGCAAATATCAACATAAAAAAACCAACTGGATCAATATGCGATAAAGGATTTAAGTTTAATCTACCCTGTCTTCGCGGAGTATCATCTCCCAATTTATCTGCCACAAATGCATGTGCAAATTCATGAAATGTTATAGCTACAATTACTCCCGGTAGAGTAAGAAGAAGTGCTAATAATTCCATTGGATTTTGTATGTATTGTACAATTGTGCTTACAGCAAAAATTGCAATTATGATATATAATATTCTTTTATCTACATTAAACATATTTTTTACCTTTCATTTTTGATGTTTATATTATATACTAGAATAATAAATATGTAAATATTTTTCCACGTTTATGTATACTTATTTTATAGTTTATTTCAATTCTTTTTTTAATTATTTTTTATTATACATTCTTATTTCTTAGTTCTCTAGCATGAGATAAAGATATTTCTGTTATTTCTCCTGATGCTATCCTTGCTATTTCTCTAATTGTTTCACTTTCGTTCAGTAATTTTACATTTGTATTTGTCTTATTTGCAGCAACTTCTTTATATATGTAATAATTATAATCCCCTTGAGCCGCAATCGTAGCCAAATGTGTAACTATTATTACTTGATGTTTTTTTGCTATTTTTTTCAATTTGCTTCCTACTGAATTTGCTGCTTTTCCACTTATTCCTGTATCGATTTCATCAAATATTAAAACCGGAACTTCATCTATATCTGATAATACAGTTTTTATTGCAAGCATGATTCTAGACATCTCTCCACCAGATGCGATTTTATTTAATTTTTTCTCTTCTTCTCCAAGATTAGTTGTAATTACAAATTCAACATGACTCTTCCCATTAATCGAAAATTCTCCATCTTCTATTACTTTTGCATTGAATCTAGCATTTTTCATCTCTAATTGTACAAGTTCTTCATTGATTTTTTCATTCAGTATTTTTGAGTTCTTTGCTCTTAATTCTTCTATCTGTTTACATAGTTCTTCCATTGTGGATACTATTTTTTCTATTTTTTCTTTTGTTTTTCTATTCTCTTCATCTAAATTCTCAATTCTATCAATTTCTTTTTCAAGTTCTTCCTTATAATCTAATATTTTTTCTATAGTATTCCCGTACTTTTTCTTCAGTGAATATATTTCATCCAGTCTTTCTTCGATTTCATTTCTTTCTCTTTCATCAAAATAAATGTCTTCTTTCATTGATGAAATATCTCGTGCTACTTCTTGTACTTCATAATATATATTTTTCATTTCTACTAATTTTTCACTATACTTACTGTTTACATCTTCGATTTTTTCTAATGCTCTAATAGAATCATTTATTACATCTATTATATTTCCTTCTAAATTATTACTAACAATATTTAAGGCTTCCGCAACTTTTTCTGAACTCATTATTATTTTTCTTTTTTCTTCTAGTTGCTCATCTTCTCCATTTTTGAGATTAGCCGCTTTTATTTCTTTATATTGATACTGTAATAAATCAAGCTTTCTTTGTTTTTCTATCTCGTCGCCATAGTTATTTTTTAGCATTTTATTTAGTTCTATATATTCAGTATATAGTTCAACATATTTTTTGTGTATTTCAGCAATTCTGGTGCCAATAAATTTATCTAAATATTTAGTATGAAATTCTGTATCCATTAGAGTTTGATTATCATATTGTCCATGAATATCTATTATATTCTTCATAAAATTTTTTAACTCGTTTACAGTTACTAATCTTCCATTTATTTTACATAAATTTTTTCCAGATGTATTTATTTCTCTGGATACTACAATATTTCCATCAATTGAATTAGGATTATCCGGTAAATATAATGCAAGTTCAACAAAAGACATATTTTGACCTCTTCTTATCATATCTTTAGAAAATCTGCCACCTGCAATTATCCCTAAAGAGTCTACTATTAATGTTTTTCCAGCACCTGTTTCTCCTGTTAATACATTCAATCCTTTATTTAGATCAATTACAATATCATCAATTATTCCAATATTTTTTATGTGTAATGTTGTAATCATTTTATTAGCCTCCAAATTTTTGTTCGTATATATACTACATTTTATTTTTTCATTTGTCAACACTTTTTACAAAATTTTGTTTGTAATTCATCGACAGTTTTTTTATTTAGAATTACATAACATGCAAAATGTACAAAAAATAAAAGCTATTAAAATAATAGCCTTATTCTGGTGACCCCTACGTATGAATCTACCCGCGTCGGTCAAAGCGTCCACTGGACGCTTTTTCCCTTCCTTTTCGATTCCCGCTAAAATATTTTCTCTTAAACAAAAAAATAAAAGCTATTAAAATAATAGCCTTATTCTGGTGACCCCTACGGGAATCGAACCCATGATTCGGCCTTGAGAGGGCCGCGTCTTAACCGCTTGACCAAGGGGCCATAAAATTTACTTATCTAATATACCATTTTTTATGTTTCAAGTCAACTAGTTAAGTCCATTTTTTTAATTTTTATTCAAATAATTTTTGTACATTAAAAATGTATCAAAAAAGTTTCTTTTTAATTTTTATTGAATACACATTTGTAAAATTTCTTTTAGCCTCTCATCTTGTTTTGTTAAATATAAATAACCAATCAAAGCTTCAAAAGCAGTCGCATAACTATATTCTTCTACAGTTGCATTTTTAGGCACATGATGATTTTCCGCATTTCTTCCTAGTCTCACTATGTTTTTTTCATCGTCATTCAGTTCTTTTTCAATTTTATGTAATAATTTTACTTGTGCATCAGCTTTAACATATTTTATTGCCTCAATATGTAACATGTGAGGTTTTAATTTTGTAGTATTAGTTAAATGCGTTCTAACGAGCAATTCGAATACACTATCCCCAACATAAGCCCATGTTAATGGTGATAAAGTATTAACTTCTGCCACGTTTCTCTTTCTTTCTATTAATTCAATCATTATCTCCTCCATTTAACCTACCACTTCCAATGTGATTTTTCCTAAATTTCCAGTCCTAAAATCTTCCAATATTATTTTAGAAATTTTTTCTAAATCTATATTATTCCCTTTAGATACAGTTCCTCTTTTTTCTCCTATATAATTCATTATTTCAACTATTTTTTCATTTTCTTCTAATTCATCATTACTATTAATCTTTTCAACTATTTCCGAATTTAGCTTATACCTTTCAATTAGGTTTTCCCTATATTTTTCTATTAAAAATTTAACTAAATTGTAAGCAATTTCCACTTCGTCTATTATATCACTTTTTATCGTCCCTGTATAAGCTAAATTCAAAGCAGTTTGTTCGTTTGCAATTTTAGGCCATAACACACCTGGTGTATCTAATAATTCTACATTGCTTGTAAGGCGTATCCACTGCTTGTTCTTTGTAACACCTGGTTTATTCCCCACTCTCATTGACGTTTTTTTAGAAACTCTATTTATAAATGATGATTTTCCCACATTTGGAATTCCTATTATCATTGCACGTACAATCTTATTTCTACCTTTTTGTTGTGCAATATTTCTCTCTTCACTCATCATCTCATTTAATTTATTTATTATTTTATTTGCGCCTTCTCCATTGTTTGAATTGCATAATATTGCTGGTATCTGCTTTTCCTCAAAATATTTAAGCCATTTCTTGTTTTCAATTTCATTTGCTAAATCTGACTTATTTAATACAACAATTTTTTTCTTATTTTTTATTAATTTCTGGGCTTCAGGGTTTTGACTAGAAACTGGAATTCTTGCATCAAGTATTTCTACTACTACATCAACTAATTTCAAATCAGTTTCAAGCTGCTTCATCGTTTTAGCCATATGTCCCGGATACCACGAAATGGAAACTTTTGAAAAACTTTCTTGACTATCATTATTTTTCTTTTCTGCTCTGATTTTTCTTTTTTGATACATGTCCATTTTTTTTCACTTCTTTCTATTCTATCATTTAAAAAAATACTTAAAAGTATTTGTTTTTCGTTTTTAACTTGAAAGTATTATATCATATTTTTGTTTATTTATAAAGTCAAGAGCCTCAAAATATTTATCTTCATATTTGAATATTACTTTTATATTACCATCTTCACTAACAACAATATCTTCAATTAACTCATCTATCAATAATCTATTTAGTTCATTTATTTTTTCTTTCTTTTTAAATATATTCATCCAATCAGTATCGTTATTTTTTATTGTTTCTTTTTCTTTTTCCTTATCCATTTATTTCCATCATTTTTTGATAAAAAAAACAATGCAAAAAAACTTTTATAATCCTTTCGTACTGCTTAATCAATTATAAATTTTATCTTTTTATTTAACTACATTGACATTATAGCATTATAGCCTCTAAAAGCCAACAGATATCGGCGTATAATTTCAACCGATTTCTGCTAGAATTTTTGTAGTGTTAAGGAGGTTTTTAAAATGTTATTTAAAGAAGCAATTACTTTAAGAATACTTGAATTATGTAACAAATATAATTACACTCCAAATAAACTTGCTGAATTATCTGCTATTGCACCATCAACATTAAGGGCATTATTGGCAAACAATGTAGATAATCCAAGTTCTACAATTATCTTTAAAATATGTAAAACTTTAAAAATAGAACTTAAAGATTTTTATGACTCTCCATTATTTGATATGGAGAAATTGGAGTATTAAAATAAGAGGTTTGTAATAGCCTCTTTTATCGTTTTATCAGATATATTATTTTTCCTTAATTATATTTTTACTGCAAATATAAGTTACTAAGAAGTATCCTCCATAAATTGCAACAATAAATATTGCAACACCAATTATTGATGATACTAAATTAGCTGCTCCAAAGGCACTTAACAAAAAATTACAAAATTTAATTCCAAATACAGAATGTATAATTGCAACTAATAACGGAAACATAAAAAATATACCAATTTGTCTAAACAATGCTTTATTAATCATTTTTTCATCTACGCCTATTTTTCTTAGCATATTAAACTTTTCTACATTATCACTTGATTCCGATAATTCTTTAAGTGCTAGAATTGCAGCACAAGAAATTAAGAATATAATACCTAAGTATAATCCTATAAAGGTAACCATTGCACCTAGTCCAATACTATTTTCTTTAATTGTCATTTTAGAATCAAAATCAATAACAGTATTATTAGAATTTTCTTTGCAAATTTCACTTAACTCTTTTTCCGAAAGATTTTTCTCATTTATATCTGTAACATTATAATTAGCAGTTAAATATTCATATTTTTTCATTGAATCATTTACTGCATTATCAGGAACAACAAAAACTCCCATATTTGAATATGTTGAATTCATTGCAATAAAACCTTCTACACAACTATCATATTTTGGTTTTAATTCCTTTTCATTTATATTAAGTATTGTATATGCCTTAAGTCCCTCATTCCTGAATTCTACATATTCTGAATAATTAGCAACAATAAAATATTCATCATCATTTAATGTATATTCTTTTAGTCCAAACAATTTTGCAATTTTGTTGTAATCACTTATCTTTACAATACTTTCCTTCTTATTGTATGGCATTAAAGGATATTTATCCTTTGCAATATCATAGTAAGATCCAATACTGGTTTTTAAGTCAATATTATCAAAGTTATAAACATCAAGTTTTACTATATCTTTAAGTTTGTTATCTACATCATAGCCTAATTTTTCAAGTGTATCATATATTGAAATTTTTGAATCTTCTATTTGTTTTTCAGAATAATACTCATAATCAGTTACATTTATAAACTTACCAATTTGAACATCTGCTGGAGCCAATTTTTTCAAATTATTTGTCATAGATATTTTCATAGACATTGCACTCGATAGCACGCAAATCGTTATAAATAACATCAAACATATTATTGTCATCGAAAAAGTCATAGTATTTATTTTACTTGAAAACTGTCTAAGGGTGAAACTATTTAACCCTTTATAATAAGTGTTCTTCATACTTATAAATATTTTTAAAAGCAATCCCGATAAAGACCAAAACACAAAGAAAGTTGAAACAGCACCTATTCCTATAGGAACAAAAATACTATTTGCATTAGCCATTTTCTCAATACCACCAGTAACCTGATAATAAGCAAATCCTAATGCTATACAAGAAATAATAAACACTATTGTACAAAACAATGGATTTTTTAATTTTATTTTTTCAGATTTTTTGTTAGAATGCATTAAATCTATCAATTTACATTTACTAATATTTATAGTATTAAATATCATAACTACAAAATACATAATACTAAAATAAATCAAAGTTTTAATACAAGCATTTGTTGAAAATACGAATTGAAATCTAGTTAAATCTGCTTCAAACATATTAGCAACCAAAATACTCATCAATTGTGATAATAAAAAACCTATTCCTAAACCAACTACCAATGAAACTATACCTATTATTAATGTTTCAATAAATAATATTAAGGATATTTTCTTTTTGCTCATTCCAAGCGTTAAATAAACTCCAAATTCTTTATTTCTTCTTTTTATTAAGAATCTACTTGCATAAACAATTAAAAACGCTAATATTATAGATACAAACACGCTAACACCAGAAAGAACATTGGTCATAAATTTTATTATTTCTGCTGTTGTTGATGATACCTTCATCATAACTGACTGATCATCTATTGCATTGAACACATAAAAAATCGCAACACCTAGTATCAGAGTAAAGAAATAGATGGCATAATCCTTTATACTCTTACTAATATTTTTTAATGATAACTTAAAGAGCATCGTTTAAGTCACCACCAAGTAATGTTACAACATCTATTATTTTATCAAAAAATTCTTTTCTAGAATTTGTTCCTTTAATTATTTCATTAAAAATTTTGCCATCTTTGATAAATATGACTCTTGAAGAATAACTTGCAGTAAACGCATCATGTGTCACCATAAGAATTGTTGCTTGTAATTCTTTATTCAAATAATCAAATTTTTCTAAAAGCATTTTAGCTGACTTTGAATCCAATGCACCTGTTGGTTCATCTGCAAGAATTAACTTTGGATTAGTAATTATTGCTCTTGCACTAGCGACTCTTTGCTTTTGACCTCCACTCATTTGATATGGATATTTATTAAGTACATTAACAATATCCAGTTCTTTTGCAACTTTTTTAATTCTTGTATCAATTTCTCTTGAATTCACATTTTGAATAGAAAGTGCCAAAGCAATATTTTCATAAGCAGTTAAAGTATCAAGTAAATTAAAATCTTGAAATATAAAACCTAACTCTTCCCTTCTAAACTTATTTAGACTATTTCCTCTTAATTTTGTGATATCATTACCTGCTACATAAATATGTCCAGATGTAACTTTATCAATTGTAGATATACAATTTAAAAGAGTAGTCTTTCCAGAGCCACTTGCTCCCATTATTGCGACAAATTCTCCTGTTTTTACTTCAAATGATATATTGTCAATCGCTTTTGTAAGGCTTGATTTGTTGCCATAATATTTTTCGATTTTTTCAATTTTTAAAATACTTTCCATATTTTTTCCTTCCTTTCTTGCCTTATTGTACGATATTTTTGTGTGGTTGTCGTTAGTTTAATATTACGGTATGTTACAGTTTTGTAAGGTATTAATCCATCTTACAAAAATCATTCTTTCCAAAAGTAATTACAACTCTAGTAAAACTCCCCGCTTCTGATTCGATTTCAATTCTATGTCCTAATTTTACACAAAGTTTCTTTGCAATATAAAGACCCATTCCAGTAGACTTAGACTTTTCTCTTCCATTTTCACCAGTAAAACATTTATTAAAAACCTGTCCTAAATCATTTTTAGGTATTCCAATGCCATTATCTTCAACAAAAAGTTTTACCGAATTTGTGTTCTCGTAAGTTTTAATTTTGATATAAGAATCTATATTGTCTCTTTTATACTTAATAGAGTTATTTATAATCTGATTTAATATAAATTCCAACCATTTACTATCTGTTAAAACCTTTTCATCACTTACATCTACAATTAAATCCACATTATTTTCTAGTAAATCGTCCTTATTTTTCAAAGCTACATTTTTTATAATATCATTTAAACTAATCCCTTTTATTATATAATCCTTTTCTGCATTTTCGCTTCTTACATAATACAAAATTTGATCTATGTAATTATCTAGTTTTCTAATCTGCTTTACATATTTACTATCTAATG
>ENA-ORSC01000364-ORSC01000364.1-human-gut-metagenome-genome-assembly--contig:-NODE-364-length-37356-cov-5.346398_pt1 | contig 37356 bp, 42 predicted proteins | sample MGYA00242178_ERZ509140 | MGnify/ENA primary metagenome ERZ509140 (study PRJEB26280, sample SAMEA2338681) | human gut metagenome | biome: human gut; feature: human-associated habitat; material: faeces... | reverse complement strand
CTGCGGGGTAGTAAGTGTCGGTACACTCGCCGTGTTCGTAAGTCTTTCTGCCGCAGTTCATTCCGATATCTTCATCCGCCCATTCATGTTCAAATGAAACCTTGGGATATCTTTCCGCGAGTTTTTCGATAATGGGGTGGGGAGCACTCCAAGCGGTGTAGAACGAAAACTCGGGATTTTCAGCAATGTCCGAACGGTCAAGGTTGTCATAGCCGTAGGAGTTCCACTTTGTTCCCCAATTCTTTATTGACCAATCATACCAACTTGGCGCGCCGTACATTATTTCATTGCGGAAAGCCTGACGGCCGAGTTCCCAGTCTTCTCTCTTGACATCTTTGCGCATACGAAGAAAAATGTTTTCCTTATCTTCCGGGATATTAAGTAAGTCCATATCCTTATTTGCGCCATCAAAAGTGCAGATGTCGACAAACTCTTTGTAGGCTTTTAATCCCCGTTCCATAGAGGAACTCGTTTCAATCTGCAAACTTTCCGGCATGGGAATGACTTTGTTGAAATCAAGAGAGCCGATTCCAAATCTGTTATCCTTAACTGATTCGAGCAGTTCATTTATTTTCTCCCGATCTCCCGTCAACCTGATAGTGTTTATAATATGGTTAGGCATAATGGTTACTCCTTTACAATTCCGAATTCGTGGTTTATTTCGTATAGTCTCTGCCCAATAGCAGTAATGACAGGTACGCTCACTGCGTTACCTGCCATTTTATATAGATGACCGTCTTTCAGACCGGTTGCCTGTGCTTTATAGAATTGTTCGTCCGTGAAACCTTGCAACCGCCAACATTCAATAGGCATAAGTTTGCGGATTCTTCCTTTATGGTAAATTCCATGCTTATCCTGTGCGGTTATCGTGAACATGGCTTCATTCGGCTCTTTCATACGGCGGCCCTGCTGACGGACAGTTTCTCTGTCGGGTGTCAGTATTGCTCTCGGTGCATCTTCGATAAGAACCGCAGAGTGTTCACCTCTGTGATTGCTTACTCCGGAATCCTGTCTTGCGGTTATGCATCGGGCAACATCGGTAATGACCGGATCGGCGTTCATATCGATAAAATACAATCCGGTTTTACCGCCCCAACCGCCTGAGCCTGCACACTGCGTACAGGCTATTCCGTCTGTTTCGTAGACTCTTTGGCCTTGCGGTCCCGGGATAAGTTGCTTAAGATTTTTCGCATTGCCGCCGCTGAAAGGAAATACTTTTCCGGCACATCTCGGATCAAGATATCCGACAATATACAGCCGCCTTCGCTGTTGGGGGACTCCGAAGTATTTGCTGTTAAGCACCATCCATTCGAGATTATACCCCATTTCAACAAGCGCGGAGAAGATGGTATTAAGCGTCCGGCCGCTGTCATGCGATAACAGACCGAGGACATTCTCCAAGAGTAAAAACGGAGGCCGTTTTTCTGCAAGGATTCGGGCAATTTCAAAGAAGACAGTGCCTCTTGTATCTCGGAAACCGAGACGCCGTCCTGCAACCGAGAAGCTTTGGCAAGGAAATCCGCCGCAAAGCATGTCGAAGTGGGGGAGTTCCCTTGGATTGATTGTTCGCAAATCGCCATAATTCAAACCTCCTTCTTCTCCGTAAATGGCGTTATACGCTTTTTCTGCGTTCTTATCAATTTCTGCATGACCGACGCATCTGTAATGACCTGTATTTACGAGTCCGGAATGAAAGCCGCCGATACCCGAACACAAATCAATGAATGGGATTGCCATAAGGCATCCGTCCTGTTTTTCTGCTTCACCTCACATTACATCGATTGTTCGCTGATAGTCTGTTCCTGAGCTTGTTCATGTAACTCCCGGTCGATTTCTTCCTGTGTCAATCGACGGAATGAGTCTTCGCCGGGGATCAGCGCAAGCGACCTGCCATTATCCCATTTCATTAGGAGTTGACCGATATCATCCACACTCTGAACCGTTCCGCGCATACCGCTTTCAACGGGAGAATATGGGTCGTTCATATTAAGCAGCATTACTCTTGTTCCCGGGGGATATGACTGTTTATATCTCTCAGCCTGTCTGTGTAATCGTTCCCAATCATTCATTTTTCTTTACCTCCTGAATTTTGTTTTGAGTTGCTGTTCTTCATCGCAATCATATACACCACTCCTTTGGTTATCAGATTTATATCAACGCTCATAATGCGCTACATACGAAAAAAGAGGTTGCGCATATAATTTATGCGCAGCCTTCGAGAACACAAACATTTAACAATTAAAAAAACGAAAAAAAGGGGCAGACCCTACGAAATCAATCGTAAAATCTGCCCCTAAAATCCTATGAATTTAGTTCAAGTCCTCCCCAAAGGTCGATTTGGGGAAATGATATCTTTTGAATTCCACCTTAAAATCGGCATGAAAAAACCCAGAAACCGTTGTGGTTTCTGGGTTTTCAGCCCCGATATCTTTTTCGGTGCTACTTGTTGTATCGCGCCGCCGAAAAAGATATCACCCAAAAATCCTTATGATATAAGGGGTTTCGGTATTTTTTAATGCTTTTTTAGAGATTCTTGCGCAATTTAACCCCAAACAGAGAATTTTTTCTGTCAGCCAAAAAAGATATCACTCTTTTTTTAAGGCAATTTGCGAAACCCCTGTATTATGGGTGGTCAGAAAGTTGAGCTTGTTCATAAGCTATTCCCCAAGGCAACAGTCAATAGGTTTTTCAAAAATTTTAATTAAAAGATTCCCTTGTTGTACTTGAATTGTGCGTACAGGATGAAGCCCAAGCCAATGACGAGTGCCGGCACAACGATGAACGCCATGATCTTTTCATTCCAGAATGATGCGACAAAAGCCGCTATCAACGATACACCAAAAATCAGAGTCCCTGTACCGACCGCTCTCCCGTACTTCGGTATATCTTCTTCCTTGACCTTTCTTCGGTTGTAGGAATGTATTGTGCTGATATTACCCATTATGTTCACGATTCCTATAACGGATATGAGTACGCCTAAAATCAACAGAACGATCTTAACCATTTGCTTCCTCCTTAAAAATAGAACAGCTCTTCAAATTTCTTGTCCAGCGCAATGCAAAGAATCAAAGCCAGCTTTGCGGTCGGATTGAACTGCCCTGTTTCAATCGAGCTGATCGTGTTCCTTGATACGCCCACCATTTCCGCCAGTTGTGTTTGAGATAGTTTTTTTTCTGTGCGTGCTTCTTTGAGGTTATTCTTCAATTTTAGCTCGTTGTCATTCATCCCTTGACCTCCACAAGCCGCAGAACAAAAAATACAAGAAACGAGAGGCACACTGCCAGATAAACAAAGGAAAGAACCAGGTCGGTCTTTCTTCTTAGCCTTGCATATTTTACAAGAGAATGGGTGGCAATGATGCTGAAATAAATAATCCACGGGCTAAGCAAATAGGAATCCGTCAGCAAACGAACAACCAGTGAGAGCAGCACACAGACAGCAGCTCCGACACGTCCGGCAATATGTCCGGCTCGTGCGGCAACTTCCAGTTCAACCAAGTCCCTGTTCTTGTTTTCCTTGCGACTGCTTTCCAAAATTTTCTCTTTATCCATTGAACAAAATCGCTCCTTTCCAAGTTTTCTTGTCAATATTATAGCATAGCCAAGTAAACTTGTCAAGTGGTAGAAAGAAATTTTTTTATCCAAGCCTCTTTTTCAATTCCAAATGCTTTCTTCGCTCGTCATTCAAGATTCAGCACTGCCGTTTGTTCGCTCTGCTCGTACTCGACTGCCGCAGAAAGCCGGAAGCAAGTGCGATAACGGAATCCCGTTGTTTCTTCATCTCTGTTTCCAAAAGCGGGAGGCTTTTACCGAATTCTTTTTCAAGACCTTTGATCCTTTTCCGCAGCGATCCCCACTGTTCGCCGCTGCTCTCGGTTTCCCTGTAGGGCTTGTAGGCAGAGCGTATCTTGTTTTACAATGGGATATATGAAAAAAAGCAACCTGTATCGACGCTAATGTCGGTACAGGTTGCTTTTTAGAGATTCAAGTTATTATTATTCGCGGCAAGGTGCTTATTCATTCCACCGTTTCTTCCACGGTATACCCGCCGCCGAAGATGACCTCAATGTGCTTGTCGGCGTACACCTTGATACATTCCACCATCTGACGGACGATGCTGTCATCGTATTCATTTTGGTGGGATGCTCTTTCTGTAATGATCCTTTCGATCTCGGCGATCCGATCTGCGTATTCCGCATTTTTCATACTGTTTTCGGTGATGATCTGAATCCTGCGTTTGAGGTCCTCGATGGTATCTGCTATTTCTTTGATCTCAGCTTCTCTTGATTCTATGTCCTCACCGCTTGCGATGCTCTCGTTGACGATGGCAATCATTTTATCATTCAGCCCGTTGACCTGTCGCTCCAGAAGCTCTTTTTCGTCATCACTCCCGTCGAAGCCGATTGCTTCGGCAATCGTTGCCTTCATGAGCGTTGTGTAAGTATTGGCATCCTGCTCATTGAATTGTCGGATTGCACGGACGACGGCTTCCTTGAGCTTGTCTTCTCTGAGAGTGGGAGATCCCTTGCAGTATTGTGTGCCGTGGTCCAAGCGGTTAACACAGCGCCACACGATGCTTTTCTTGCCTCGGATGTTCCAGTGGACGCGCTTGTAGGGGCTGCCACATTCGGCGCAGATCAGCACCTGCGAGAGTGCATATCGTGAGTATTTTCCGGTTGCCGTGATTGCGACTTTCTGAGATTTCGGAGCGAATGTCCGTCTTCGTGCGCGTTCCTCCTGTGCCTTGTTGAATTTCTCTCGCGTTACGATGGCAGGGTGGCTGTTCTGTACATAATACATCAGCGCCTCACCCGTATTCTTTTTCCGCTTTTTCATGATCGGATCAACGGTAACGCTCTGCTGAAGGATAGCATCACCGCAGTATTTGACATTGAAGAGGATTCCCTCGATCATGCCTTTGCCGTAAGTAAAATGTTTTCCCTCGAAGGTTGGATTCTCGGTTTGCAGCATTTCGGAGATGGACAGCGGGGTTTCTCCCGCAATGTAGAGGTCGAAGATCCGTTCGACCAGTTTGGCTTCTTCGGGGACAATTTCCGGTTCGCCGTCCTCGCCCTTGCGGTATCCGAGCATTTTTTTGTATTGTAGAGAGACCTTTCCTTCCTCGAAGTTTTTGCGTTTGCTCCATGTGATATTCTTACTGATGCTTTCGGATTCGGCTTGGGCGAAGCCTGCATAGATGACCAGGTACAGTTCCGAGTCGCTTTTCAGCGTGTCGATGTTCTGTTCTTCGAACAGGATGCCGATGCCGCGAGATTTGAGCATTCGCACATAGTCCAGGCATTCGACGGTATTTCGTGCGAATCGAGAGACCGATTTGGTTACGATATAGTCAATCTTTCCGGCAAGGCAGTCCTCAATCATCTTTTTGAATCTCGGACGCTTTTCTGCCAGCGTTCCCGAGATGCCTTCGTCGGCGTAGATGTCAACGAGACTCCAATCCTTCCGCGCCGCTATCATGTCGGTATATACTTTTTTCTGTGTTTTGTAACTGGTCAGCTGTTCTTCCGAATCGGTCGATACACGGCAGTATGCCGCGACACGGGTCTGACGGTATTTTTCCCGGTCTACCAGCGTTGACTTGTGCGGTTCAATGACCGTCACGATTTTCTTTGGTATGACTGTAATCCGATCAGCCATCTTGCTTATCCTCCTTTACGGTGGTGTCGGTTTTGGTCCTGACTCCGACGGTTCCGTCACTACCGATTGTTACATAGCTGATAAGGCTCTGAAAATAGTCACGGTTGAAGTCATTCTGTGCTTTCATATATTCGGTTTGGCGTTTTGCGATCCGTAGCGCCAATTCTTTTTCGATGTTACTGTTCCGATAGCGTTCTTTTGCGATCTCCCGGATGCGATCAAGGATCAGCTGCTCGCTTCCTGCGGGGGAGGCGGCTTCCGCCATGATTTCCTCTGTCATGTGCTGAATGCTTGGCGGTGTGTCCTTCTTTCTGTGTTCTTCTCCCGGCTCAAGGAGCGCACTGTTCTCGATAATCCGGTTGATCAGCATGGTGACTTTTTCAATCAGTACCGAATCGCTGATCCGCACCCGGCATCCGCATTCGGGGTTTGTGCATGTCCACCGCTCCTTGATCTTGCAGGAGGATTGCAGGGTGCGTGTCATCGGGTATCCGCACTCACCGCACTTCACCCGATCCCGCAGGAATCGGATGGTTTCGGAGTCACTCCGCATCTGATTCGTTTTTCGCGCAATCTTGCATTGTACCGCGCTTTCGTATATTTCTTCATCGATAATCGGAGCATACTCCCGATCCCCGATGTATTTCGCATTTTCAATGATTCTTGCGATCCGCGCTTTATCCCATACGCTTGTTTTTTCGGTGTACGGAACCTTGAGCTGTGTCAGTTCATCGGCGATATCTTTGAGAGAGTTCCCGTTGATATAGGATTCAAAGATGCGTCGGATGACCTCGGCTTCCGAGTGTTCCACGACCGTTGTTCCGTTTTGCACGGTGTATCCGTATGGGATGTAGCGCGTTTTCTTCATGTTGCTTCTCCTTACAGGCGTACTGTGAATGTAAGGTCACCGATGAGCCGGAATGTCATCTCATCCCGGTTGTTGACCGTCATTCCTTTTATGACTTCTTCAAACAGTTTCGGATCGAAGGAGTCCAGTGGCTCGTCGATTTCATTCAGCCTTGCTTGCAGTGTTTTGAATTCTTCCAAAGCCACATCCAAGGCAGAGGAGAGGCTTTGTATTCGTTTTGTCTTGATTTCATTGATTTGTGTGTTGATCTCGCGGGACTGTGTCTCGAACACATCCGGTGCCAGGTATCCTTTGGATTTGAGCTGTTCGAGCATCAGCAGTTTGGCGTTCAGCTCCGCCATGCTCTGCGAGGATTCCATGGCTTGCAGGTTGTTTCGTTTTTTCAGAAGGATGGCTTTTTCAGTCAGTTCAATACTCTCGGCGATGATGCCTTCCTCGGCAAACCGAAGCCGGTTGATGATTCCGATAAAGGCATCCATGACACGGTCTTCCCGATAGTAGTGGGAGGCACATTTTGTTCTGTCGTTGATGTGTGTAACACAGCCCCATGCAATACTGCCGCCTATGATCCTTCTGCGATAGAAAGCACCGCACTCAGAACACTGAATGCGGTGCGTAAAGGGGTATATGGTTTGTTCGGTAATGCGGGAATGCTGTATTTTGCGCTTTTTCAAGAGAGTTTGAACCTTGTCAAAGGTATCCCTGTCGATAAATCCTTCATGGGTACCTTCTGCGTATATCTGATCTTCGCTGCCGTAATTCTTTTTTTGCTTGAAGGGGACGGTTGCAGTCCGATATGTTTTCTGGTACAGACTGTCGCCAATGTATTTTTCATTGGAGAGGATAAAAGCGATTTTGTTTGCCCGCCATTTTTCTTTTCCGGTTTTTGTGGGAACTTTTCGCTCTATCAGGAGTGTCGCAAGCTCATCTGTTGACATGCCTCCGAGATAGCGCTCAAATAATTCCTTGACAATTTCCGACTCCGGCGGATACTCACACAGCTTTTTGTCTATCAGTCGGAACCCGTATGGAGCATTGCTGTCCACATATTCGCCCATCTGCATCCGCTTTTGAATGGAGAATCGAATGTTTTGCGAGATGGAAACCGATTCTTCCTGTGCGATTGCCGAGAAGGTGTTGAGCAGCATTTCATCGCCCATGGAAAGGGTGTTGATTCCTTCTTTTTCAAAGACGACGCCAATACCGAGCAGTTTGAGCTTTCGTACATATTCCAGCGTTTCCTTGACATTGCGGGCGAACCGCGAGACCGATTTTGTAACTACAAGGTCGATCTGCTTCAGCTCGCACATGGTGATCATCCGCTGAAAGTTTTCTCGTTTTTCGGATGAAGTTCCGCTGAGTCCTTCATCTGCAAAGATATCCACGAGAGTCCATTCCGTTCTCGATTTTATGTATCGGGTATAGTAGCGGACCTGTGTGTTGTAGGAATTCTGCTGATCTGCAGAGTTCGTCGAAACACGGCAGTATGCGGCGACTCTTTTGTGTTCCACCGGCTTGCCGGTCACGGGGGAGATGACGGTTACTGTTGCCATGTTTCGACTCCTTTCTGCGGGTGGCTATAATACCAACCACTTTTGCAAGCACAACAATACCACATATCTTTGCACATATCCAGCGCAAAGCGGAAATTCAATTGATAACTTTCAGAAAACTCAATCCGGGACTGTGATATCCGCGCCGGTCAGCTTTCGGTAATAGTTTTTTGCCCGCAAATACTGCGCCTCCGAAATCAGTTTCTCATCCCGCAGATAGCGGAGAACCCCGAGGATGTGCAGGTAGTTTGCGTTTTTCTGACTGTGTACCGCAAGCATGATCAGACCTCAAAATAGGCAGGGCTTTTGACCTCACGGAAAAATGCTTCGACTTCATCCAGCGTTTCCGCCTTTGTGTACTTTGCAAGCACATTGCCGACCTTGTCCGCATACTTGCCTGTGGTGGCACGGGTGTCAAGAACGCTGATGAGTCCCGTGTCGGTTTCACAGCGGATCAGTCTGCCCAAGCCCTGACGGAGCTTGATGAGCATTTCGGGTACGCAGATGGTATTGACGAATTCACCAAGCCCGTTGCATTCTTCCTTTTTGCTTTCCATGGTCGCAGAGCGCATCGGAAACGGAAGTCGCGGAATGATGACGGAGGAGAGGCAATCTCCGATGCAGTCAACGCCCTCCCACATGGAACCGGATGCAAACAGCACGCCGTTTTTGCTTTTCTTGAAATCTGCAATGGCACTCTTGTTTGATCTCGTCATGCGGATGAGTTCGTACTGCGTAAGTCGATCCTTGGTCTGGCGGTACACGGCTTCGAGAACCTTGTAGGAGGTAAAAAGGATTGCCGCATGACCGTTTGTGGCTTTCACAATTTTTACGATCTCATCGGAAATCGCCGCAATGTATTCGGGGGAGTTATTTTCGGGAAGGGGTATTCCTGTCGGCATGTACAGCCGTGTGTGATTTTTGTAATCAAAAGGAGATGCCGTCATACTGGTCTGACGGAACATCTTTGCGATCTGATGAATGCCGTTCTCTTTTTCAAAGAAAGAAAAATCGACGCCGTCGCTCATTGTCCCGGAGGTCAGCACAAAGCTCGAAGAGGTTTCCCATACATACTCCCGCAAAACCCGCCCGATGTTCTTCGATGCGGAGCAGATGGAGTACAGTCGGTTTTCATCGGTTTCAATCCAGATGTTGTTGCCCGATTGATTTTTGAAGGAGGACAGTTTCTTTATAAGAAGTCCGGCTCTGTTTTTGAGGTGTCGCGGTTCTTCTTTCCGCATTCTCTCGATGTGCCGGATATCCGCAATCAACGCTTCAATCAGCGTGATATCCTCCGGGTTCAGTTCAATCATCTGGCTTCTGCCGGTATCGGTATCGTCGTACCCGGCTTTCTGCTTGGTGCTTTCGAACAACTTTTCGCTATTGGAGAGTAAGCCGGCAAGAATTGCTTTGTACAGCTCAATCTTCTTCGGATTGCTGTTCAGATGCCCGACCGCCGAAACATATCGCTTGATCTCGTTTTCTGCCAGCTGATCGCCCGTGGCATCCAGCGCGGCATCATGGAGCTTATGTGCCTCGTCAATAATTACGAGATCGCTGTCAATGAGCAGGGGATGTTGTTCTTCATAGCGCATTCTTGCGGAGGTGAGGAACAGCTGATGGTTGGTCACCTGAAAATCAAACTGTCCGAAGCGGTTGCGCTCTGTCATTCGTCGATAGAAGCATTCATCCTCATATCTGCATTTGGAGCATCCCTGCACGCAGATACTGCTTTTCACGGATTCCCGCATTTTGACGATGTCCAGGTCAAAGGCTCTGTCTGCAAAGCGGCAAGCATCGAAGGCTTCCACCAGTCGGCTGTACTTTTCGGGGTACAGCTTGATTTTGTCATAGAAATCATAGAAGCGGCGTTTGCAGAAGTAATGCTCCTTGCCCTTGCGGAGTGTTACGGTCAGCGGCTTGGCGATGGCGCTGCTTTCCACGAGGATTTTCGACAGCCTCGGAATTTCCTTCTCGACAATCATTTTCTGCAGTTCAATGCTTGAAGTGGAGATGGTGATCGGCGAGAATACATTGTACTTGCGTTTTTTGTAGTCCCGCGCGACCAGTGCAGCAACGAGATATGCTATGGTTTTGCCGGTCCCGACTTCAGCTTCGCAGATAGACACGGCTTTTCCGACAAACCCTTTGAACATGGTCTTTGCCAGTTCGATCTGTTCTTCCCGAACGGCAAAGCCGTAATGCGGAAGGATCACGCGGAAGATGTTGTCGATCATGTGAAGGGGTGCTATGCCCTCCGACAGATAGGTTCGTCTGTCGCCGACATATTTGATGGAATCCATCAGCCTGTCCATAAGGACAGAGGCGTATTCGGCTTTTTTGATCGGGCTACCCGATTTTCTCCGCATGACCTCGGAGGAAAGTCCTGTTTTCATGTCGATGGCATAATAAATAATCTGATGGAGCATATCCGCATGATACACAAGGAATCGCTTTTCAAAAGTAAAATCGTACTTGGCACCCGGATAAGCTCTTTTTTCTTCTTCATAACGCTCAAGAGCGTCTGCGTCGTTATAAGTAATTTCAAACATTTTCATTCTCCTGTTTTTTGAAATTGCTTTTGGCGACTGAATGGTATGCAGGAACCTTCCGGCTCCTGCACAGTGGTTCAATCGCCAAAATATAAATTTGGTTATGAACTTTCGCCGTATTTGTATCAGCCCCCGGCGATGGGGCAACGGAGCGCGCAGTCGTCAGACGACGCAGACCGTTGCCCACAGGGGAGATACCGAGTACCTCGCAGCATCTATTCCGTGACTATTTTCACGGAAACGAGGATCATATACAGTGTCGCGGACATAAGAGTTCCAGCCCGTAACCCCCGTATCCCGCATGCACATCGCGGGCTACTTTCGCAGAAGTATCATTGTTCCGCACCTCTGTCATCGCCTGCCGCCGATGCTGTTTATCAGTCGGTCCGGCAACACGGTTGATCGCTCGCTCACCCGATGGGTGAGGTCATGGCGCCCGGTCCCGGCGGCTCGCCCTTTCGGGCAAGGTGGGATGCTACCTCGGTATCCCTTTATTCGGTTGTCAAAGAACCTCGGGGATCATTTACCCCCTCACCCTGTATTCCACACTTTTTTCGCGTTTGATAGCCCTTTTTCAAAAAAACTTTCTGAGTTTCTCAAAAATCTGCATTTTTCTTTTGTGGATGATAGGCTGTGATACCTTGTATTTCTTTGAAAGGTCCCGTTCCGTCAGTGGATTATCTTTTAGAAACAGGTCATAAATCAACTGATACTCGCTCTCCGAAAGAGAAAGAAGTGCTTTCCGAAGCGTTTCAAGCTCCATCTTGTGCATGACCTCTGCGACAACATCCACAGATTCATCCGCAATCAGTTCCTCGCCCGAAAGCAGATCATTCGGATTTCCGTCGCCCTGCATGGCATAAAGAGAAATCTCCGTAAATCCGGCATCCTCGCGGATGTCGTTGACATACTGCTCCCGGCGCTCACCCTGACGGTAGTCCCTGATGTATTCGGCAGGAATCTCAACGAAGACATCCTCTCCGCCGTCCTCATAGTCATTGGATTTCATGAATCGCCTTGTCTTTCCTTCTGCCGATTTCAGGTAGGCGTATGCCTCCTTGCCGGAAACCCGTGAGAATCTCCGCGCATCTGTGTGCGAGCTGTATTTCCCGTTTTGATCTTCGTAATAGTAAATAGCCATTGTAATCTCCTTGAATTTTTGATTTTTGAATTTACGGTTGAAATCAAAAATCCGGAGATTACGGGTATCGTGCTATGTAGGTCTGCCACACGGACAACATAAAAAGCGCTCCTTTCAGATTTCTCTGTCGGGAGCGTTCGGGAGTGGTATGTATCTGTTGACAAGCAAAAAAGCCACCGACAGACAGACTGATCCCACAGTTATCCCATGGGATGTTCTATCTATCGGTGGCTTCTACATGCTTGGCTTTTGCCAACTGGCTTTGCACACCAATTTCAAGGCGAGACCTGCAAGCACGACTTAACTTAGCACTGTTTCAGCCAGGCATGATGCGTCGTTCGCCGTATTCAGTTTTCAAATAACACGCCGCCTTGGGGCAACGCACTATGTCAGGCGGACCGTTCCTTTCGGTATGGTAATCAGCAGCAAATCCTGACGACGGTTCTTGTAGCTGCGCACAAACAGCGTCAGGCAGCGACCGCACTCGAATTCCGTCAGTTCCTCCCGTTGATATCCAACGCTGAGTGTTCCGCAGTTCGGACAGTACATTTGTTTCGGAATCCAGTAGGAATCATTTCTTTCGTTTTTCACAATATTTCTCCTTGCGCCGGTGGCAACAGATACAAATGTCTGCGTCATTCCGCAAAATTTATCCTTGCCTTCTTTCATAACAAACTTCTGCAATTTCTTTTTCTTTTTTCGTAAATTGACTTGACAGGCTGAGTGTTTCAGTGTATAATATAAGTGCAATAGTGAGTGGTTGTGATGATATTATACACCCGCGCTTGCGGTTTGTCAATAGGTTTAGACGAAATTGCGGGTGTTTTTTTGAAAGGAAATTAAGATGAATTTTGCACAGCGGCTGAAAAATGCGAGAGAAAACGCACATATTCTGCAAAAAGAGCTTTCGGAGCGTAGTGGGGTAGCTCTCCGCACCATACAGAACTGGGAAACCGGGGTTCGCCGTCCCTCCAATATTGAAAGTGTAACCAAGGTTGCCAAGGTACTCGGGGTATCCACCTCCGAGCTGATCGATTCCGAGGAGGAATTCGTGATTTCGGCAAACGAAAAATACGGTCCCCGCGGAAAAAAAGGTGCGGAAACCGTATTGACCGAGGTGCGCTCCCTGTTTGCCGGCGGTGAGATGAGCGAAGAGGATATGGATACCTTCATGCAGGCGATACAGGATGCATACTGGAAAGTGAAAGCGGAGAATCGGGAAAAGTACACGACGAAGAAAAACAAGCAGCGACATTCGCAATGAGACAGATACGATATAACACAGGGGGATTTTCATGACACGAATAACCGACGCAGTCCGAACAGCCAACCGTATCATGCGGAAATATGATGAACGTGACCCGGAGCGGATTGCCCATTACGCCGGTATTATGATCCTGCCGCAGCCGTTTGTAAAGCAGAAGGGTGCATACACGGTCATGATGCGGAAGCCGATTATTTTTATCAAGCGAGACCTGCATCCTGCGATGCGCTCCATTGTGCTTGCACACGAGCTTGGGCATCATTTCCTGCACAGACAAGAGGCGATGCAAAGCGGAGGCTTCCATGAATTCAACCTGTTTGATATGCAAAACAATCAGATGGAATATGAGGCAAATGTGTTTGCCGCACAGTTGAAACTACCGGATGAAGATGTTTTGGAGTGCGTTTACAATGGCTATGATCTTGCCGCAACCGCGCGGGCATTGCATTCGGACATCAACCTCGTGGCTCTGAAAATAGCAGAACTGAACCGGAGGGGCTATCAGCTCCGGGAACAGGAATATCGGAACAAATTCCTGAGATCATGAGGCGGGAGGAAAAGAAAATGCTGATGAACAGCAATGAATATCTGCAAATCATAGAAACGATAAAAGGTCAGATCAAAGGAGCGCAGTATCAGGCGGCACTCAATGTAAACCGTGAACTGATTATGCTCTATTACCATATAGGCAAAGTGATAAACGAACACAAGACATGGGGAAGTAAATTCATAGAGAATCTTGCCGCCGATATCCGTATTTCTTTCCCGAATGTCAAAGGCTATTCCGTGCGCAACCTCAAATACATGGCAAAATTCGCAGAGACTTATCCTGATGAAGTATTTGTGCAGACGGTGTCTGCACAAATTCCATGGTCGCATAATACCGTTATTTTGGACAAGGTAAAAGATGCAGATCAGCGTGTGTGGTACATCCAAAAGACAACCGAAAACGGCTGGTCGCACAATGTCCTGATTCATCAGATTGAAAGCGGTTTATATGAGCGCCAAGTCCTTGCCGGAAAAATTGCAAACTTTGAAAATCGTCTGGCTTCTCCGCAAAGCGAGCTTGCCTTGCAGACCATGAAAGACCCGTATATTTTCGATTTCATCCCGTTCAGTGAGGACATGGTGGAGCGCGACATCGAAAATGCCCTGGTCAAGGACATCACCAAACTTCTCCTGGAACTTGGCACCGGCTTTGCGTTTCTCGGAAATCAATACCACATCAATGTCGGCGGGGATGATTTCTATATTGACCTGCTGTTCTATAACCTCAACCTGCGGTGCTATGTGGTTATCGAGCTGAAAACAGGGGAGTTCAAACCGGAATACGCCGGGCAGCTGAATTTCTATCTTTCTGCGGTTGACGGCATTCTCAAACGACCGGAGGACAATCCGTCCATCGGTTTGCTGCTCTGCAAGAGCAAAAACGACCTCGTTGCCGAATACGCATTGAAGGATATGTCAAAACCCATCGGCGTCAGCGAATATAAGATTACAAGCTGTCTGCCGGAAGATCTGAGTAAACAGCTGCCGTCTGTTGAGGATATACAGAGAAGGATTAGGAATTGATCGCTTGAAACTATATCACTCCCAAAACATTTGATAGCAAAACGCCCTGCAGACCTTACACAAGTCCGTTAAAAACGGACAATTGAAAAAAAGAGCCTCCTACCGGGTTGCGTAAAGAGGAGGTGTTCCACCGGTTCTTCCGATGAATCAGTGCGTATCGGAAGGCAATGGGACTTTCGCGGCTGCAGGTCAATGCGGACGCAGGAGTTAATCCGTTTCTCGTTTTTGCAAAGCCGACAAGCCAAATGTACAGAGAGCGGCAAAGGATACTCCGCAAAGAATGTATATCAGGTTGAAGAACAGCAGATTGATTGCATACCGCATCGACATCCGTGTAAAGAGCATCGTATACGGCTCAATCCTCCCGATTGCCTCCATGACCGCCGTAACGCGCAAGGGGCTGATCCCGCACAGATATGCGCCGAGGAAATACAGCGTCAGCTTCTCGGCAACGGCAGGAAGCAGGAGTCCGAGTGCATAAAACCACGTTTTTTGCTTTTTGCAACACTTACTTAAATCATAATTATTTTCCTGTTTTAGAAGTAGGCGGCGACTTGGCGAACCAAATCGCCGCCCTTGTGTCAGTTATTCAATATGTGCGAAAGTTGCACCCAAGCCAATGTCAAAGCCAAGAGCTTGATACATCTTTTCATCACACGGGGCACAGCATACCGTTAAGCTCGATATACCATTTTCCTTGCACCAATCCTGCGCAGCCTGCGCTAATTTACGAGCAATACCTTTGCCACGGAAAGCCGGTTCGATGTAAAAATCTTCATATACACCCGTGTCCGAGCAAGAGAAGGTAGAATAGCATTTTGCAACGCTACACATACCGACAGCACGGTATCCACGCTTTGCAACAAAGAAAGTAATCTTGCCGTCCTTGATAGCTTGCTGAAGCTGTTTCTGCTTGTCCTCTGTGAGTGATTCTTCACCGATGTCGTTTTTGAAGCCGTTTTCCAGTTTCAAAAGTTGCCAATCGGTTGGATCGTCCAAGACCTTCACGATGAAAGGTACTTCATCGGTTGGTGGCAATATCATCAACGGCTCGCCCCATTCGTCAACACCGTTCTCAATGAAACCTACACTTTTCCAAAAACGTAGGCGACGATCATTACTGCCATAATTCAATTCGGCATAGAGTGCGCCGTTTTCCTCTGCCCAATTCAACAGAACTTTGGCACATTCTTTGCCTGTACCGTTTCCACGATATTCCGGATACACGCAGTATTCCATAATGAAGCACTTGCCATCCTCTGTGGTGTAGATTACCGGCATGGCAAAGCCAATGTCGTGCCCATTCCGGTGAAAGAACAGGAAATAGCAACGATCCTGTGGCCTGCTGTGAATTTTCATCATGTGATTGTGGTACTCCGAACCAAGGAAGTGTTCCAGGTCCTCGCTGTCGGGATCGGGAAAAATATCCCGCTTGTGGTAAGTATGAAGTTGCTCCCAAAAGACAGCAACATCGGTTTCTGTGAGTGCTTCACGCACTCGAATTTGGTTTTCCATTTTGTTTCCTCCAAAAATTGATTCGGAGGGTTAGGAAGCGTGAACCCTCCATACACGATTCATCTTCATAAAAAACCACCCTTTCTATTTCATATTTGTATTCAAAACACTTGTAGAAGTGTTGATACCAAGTTGTATTAAAAAACGGACTAACACTCTGATCTTTGGCTATGCTCTCTGATAGCCGCTTCGTGTTTCTTGCAGTAAGCGTAACTATTCCGCATAAAATCCTCGATGCTTTGACTCTTATACATAGCATCCAATGTGTCTAAAATCGGCTTGCCATCTACCATCATATCAAAGAAATAGGGGTAGATGCACCCACCGTTCTCTCTTGGAAAATACGGATTAATGGAACTAAGCCGTTCATCCTTCATTACCGATTCAACAACCATTTCACTCAGAATCCATTTGAGTGAGGGACGCTCGTATTCTTCGTATCTGTCTCTGAACAATCTATTCCATACATAAAACCAAACAAAATGTATGATTTCGTGTATTCCACCACCGATAGCGCCTTTCTCACTGTTCAAATAGAAAGTGTCATAGCAGCGTTCTTTTAGAAAACGTGGCTCAATAGGATTCATGCTCAAATTGCAACGTATGTCGTTAAATAAGTTAGCACAATCCACATCAAAAGCATCCGACAAAGCCGCAGTAATTTGCGGTTTACAATTCTTCCAATGGCGGGTATATAAAGCTACTTTTTCGTTGATTGTATCTTCTAAATCGGCATAAACAGTTCGCATGGTACGCTCAATATAGTTTTTCCTTTCATCAAAGGGTAAACTTGTGGCGTAAGCCTTATCAAGCTGCGGATAGAAGTGGTATAGGGGTTCAGACCAAAAGGCAGATTCAGCTTCGGTCTGAAAGTCCATAATTCGCTGAATCATATAATCAATGCCCGGATTTATAAATGTAATTTCCATGACTTCTCCAGTTATCCTATTCAATAATCAAATTCATGTTCACCGACCACAATCGTCTGTGTCAGCTTTTCACCTTTGTAGGGTTTGCGGATCTCAATCAGATTCAAAACCGTATAACCACGATTCCGCAGAAATTCAATCATACGATGGTTATTGGGGTGAATATAGTTGTAAACGGTATCATCCCCATATGAAGCAGCGATTTCTTCCGCTTTGCTATGCAGAGCAGTAGCAACACCATGACGGCGGTATTCCGCTTTGACAAAGATGGATTCTACCCACACAACCTCGCTATCCACACGGCAAACCACATAACCTGCATATTCGCCATCCACAAGGGCAGCATACACCGGGAACTTGGCGGAAAGATATTCTTCCATTTCTTCTCGTCCAGCTTCAATGTTTGGCTTAGATACAATGCCTTTAATGAACGCAGCTCTACCCGAAACAGGGCTACCATCGTTGTAATAGTAGATAAAACCGTCATCTGTGGTTTTAACCCAGTCCTCGAATTGTTTTCAAATTTTTGTGTCGCAAGAAGAAAGCAGTGTTCCAACAAAAATCAAGGATAAAATAGAGCTTACCACTTTAATAAATTTTATTTTCACTTTTTCACCTTCCTTTCAGATAAAACATTTTCTTTTCTAACACACTGCCATAATAACTTATAGTAGCCCATTGGTTTATCCTCCTAATCATTTTTATAGCAATTCCCCAAATTATGGGCAATATCCATCAGTCTTAAACCAGCCGACGCAATCCCGTTGACTGACGCACAAAAGCGCACAGGAGACTGTTTGGGGCAAGAGTTCGGCAGTCCGGCACTTCCATTTGCGCAAAAGCGCCTTTACCTTCGACCACAGCATCTCAATCGGATTCATATCGGTGCTGTACGGCGGCAGATACCGTTCGCACATCGGGGACGCTCCTGTTCGGATGCCGACATGCTCTCCTTTTTGACACGGTATCCCATTGCCCGAACCACCCGGCTGAGCGTCTGGATGCTTGCTTTCAGTCCCAGCTTCGCGCACAGTTCTGCCAGGGTGATGTCCGACGTCTCGTCAATGCATTGACGTATGTGTTGTTTGTCCTCGTCGTTCAGCAACTGCTTTCTGCCCCGCTGCGACGTGCGAAGCGCCACGCTGCCGGTTTTCCGCTTGCGTTCCGCCATATGGTAGACAGTATATTTGTTCACGCCGAATATTCTGGCGATCTCCTCGGCGTTATGTGTTTTTTCGTAGCTCTCAACCAGCAATTCTCCGGCTTCATTGTGCAGCATTTTGCCCATTTTGCTTATCTCCCTGTGACATATTGCACCACTTTTGCCGCAATTGTCAAGGGTGACTGCTATTTTGGAAGTTGCTATAATATAAGCATAACTTGCATTATTGCAAACGTTCTTTTCATATTGACCTCCCTAATTCACATTGGTATTAAAGGTATATTCCACAAAATCTCCATTCTTAAAATTGAGTCTGATCAGATAGACCTTGTTGAGCTCCAAATCAAACTCAATTTGGTCGAACCACCCTTTATCAACAATCTTCTGCTCTCCCGTTAGCTGTTCGTTGTAATCGTATGCAAAAACCTCGCACTTTTTGAATTTATCATAATCTCCATAGTTGCCTGTATACAGCACAAATTCATACTCAGTGCCCTCTTTTAGCTCGTATGGAAATTCATAACCTTGATTCAAATGAAAAATATCAGTATTACTTTCCTCAAATCCGTTCCACTTATAATTTCCTCTTTTTGTAAGGGATGTAGCACCTTGTGACGTTGAATCGTTACCGTTTGTAAAATGCAATGCGTATGATATGTTGGGCGGTATATAATACTCGCTCGGAACAAGTGCAACAACACCGTTGCCGCAAATATCATAAAACGCCTTTGCACATTTTTCAAAAACAGACTTTGGCGAATTGTTTGAACCGCTTGATTCCTTGCTTGTACCGTCGTTGTACTCAATCTTCAGGTTCCAACCGCCACCGTCTACAATACCGGCAGGAGATTTATATTCCTTGTTGATATCAAACAAGCCGTAAGAGTAGAGTTTGTTTATCAATTCTTTTTCTTGTTCGTCAGTAAACTCTGCCAAAATTTCCGTTCTATCGTTTTCATCATCGTCGGGCAAAAAGTAGTGCTTTACAGCTGTATTCTTTTCAAAGTCAAACAAATACTCGGTCGTAAAGCCGCCGTTGTAATCCACTTGCGTGTAGGTGAGCTTTGTAAGGGGCGTTTTGTCGTATTCGTTTATTGTTTCAGAGCATCCTACAAAGGATACAATGAGAGCAGCGATTAAAAGGAATAGAGCTATTATTTTTACCTTCATATTTCCTTTTTTAATCCTTCCGCCAATCAGGATAACAGAAAATACAACGACCACAATCACAGCGGAAATCCATAGGGGCGAAAGCACCCACATCCAACTCCACTTAATAACTCCCAACAGCTTCAACACAATAAAGATAATCGTCAGAACGGATACGATGCCAAGCCCGCCTTGTTTTGCTTTATTATCCATATTGTTTCTTAAAAACCTCCTTCATAATTTTTGTAAGCTTCGGTGGTGTGCCGTAAAGAAGCACGCCTACACGGTAAATTTTAGCCGACAGAATGCCGATACCGACTGTAGAGCCGATTAGAATTGCAATAGAAATGAAAATTTCATACCAGGCAACCGTACTCATACAAATTCTTGTAAACATCGCCATAGGCGAAGTGAGCGGAATATACGAGAATACCTTCATCAATGCAGAGTTTACGTTTCCGCCGATCATCGAGAACAGAACTACCATAAAAGCAATAATGAAAAGGAAGGTGACAGGCAACACCATAGTGCTTATATCTTCAAGTTTTGACGCGGTTGAACCGATTGCGCCGTAAAGGAAAGCGTAAATTAAAAAGCCGAGAACAAAGAACACGAGCATATAAATAAACAGGCTTACGGGCATATCGAATATCGAAGCGATTATCGGATTTTGTAACTCTGATTTGTTGATATTATAGAACAGTAACGCCGACCCGAACACAAGCACAAGCTGAGTAAAGCCTACGATACAGGACGCAAAAACCTTTCCGAACATCATACTCGTCGGCTTTGCGCTCGTAATCAGAACCTCCATGGCGCGTGAGCTCTTTTCGCTTGCCACGTTGGTCGCAACCAGCTGCCCGTAAAGCATAATAACCATATATAGGGCAAGTATCATTATGTAAGTATAGAAATAATTCTTTATCTGGTCAACACCGAGAGTCATCGTGTCGCTTTCGATAACCACCGACATAATATCTTTCGCCTGTTCGGGTGACAGCCCGCTCTGTATCATGGCATTGACTCTGTAAACCTCTTGCAATACCGTGTTCGCAATTGCCTGATTAGAATCCGTCATACTGAGATTGTTTACGTAATAAGTGTAAGACGACGGACTGTTCAAAACAAAAGCGCATTCTACGCTGCCGCTTGTAATTTGTGATTTTATATCGTCAAGTGTTCCGTCCGCAACCTTTACGTTATACCCCGTAAAGGCTTGCGTAAAATATTCCTTTACGGTTTCCGAAAGGGTTTCGTCTTCGGCGTAAACAAGCATTACGGGAAGATCCTTTGGCGGTGTTGTCCCGGACTTGAGCGCCGATATAATATTCGGAATAAACATGGCAACAGCGATTGCGACGACAAGAAAGATCGTGACGCCCACAAAGACTTTGTTTTTAAGATAGCCTTTCAGCTCGAATTTAAGTATTTTTCCAAACTGTTTCATCGCTTTGCCTCCTTACACCTGCTCGCCTGCGTACTCTACGAATATATCGTTAAGGGAAGGTTCAAACACTTTTACCTCGTCAATATCATAGGTTTCTACAAGCCGTTTCATCATAGACTGCTTTTCAGCGGGGCTTGCAAGTTGAATAATAAGCGTGCCGTCCTCGCGTTCGGCGCAAGACTCGCCCAAATCGGATTTTATCCGTTCGGGGCTTGTTGTACTTACCACTAATTTATCGCGCACGTAATTCCTCTTGATTTCAATCAAATCTCCGCTGATTGCAACTCTGCCCGCGCTGAGAATAGCGATACTGTCGCAAAATTCCTCTATGTACGCCATCTGGTGGCTTGAAAATAAAACGATTTTCCCTTGCGAAATCTGTTCCTTTACCACGTCCTTCAGGAGCATGGCATTTACGGGATCAAGTCCCGAAAACGGCTCGTCAAGAATGACAATGTGCGGATTGTGCGCAAGAGCCGTTATCAACTGAATTTTCTGTTGGTTTCCTTTTGAAAGGGTATCAAGCCGTTTGTTACGGTACTCGGTCATACCGAGCCTGTCCAGCCAGTAATCAACCGCCCTGACCGCCTCTTTTGCACTCAACCCTTTCAGTTCCGCAAAATATGCAAGTTGGTCAATAACAGGTTTCTTCGGATAAAGTCCTCTTTCTTCGGGAAGATATCCAAGACCGATTTTGTTATAGTCAATCGGCTTTCCGTCCAGAAGCACCTCTCCGCCGTTTGCGGGAAACACGTTCATAATAATACGGATAGACGTCGTTTTGCCCGCGCCGTTTCTGCCCAGAAGCCCGAACGCTTTTCCGCCCTCTGCCGTAAAAGAAACACCCTTGAGCACTTCTTTCTCGCCAAAAGACTTATCAATGTTTCTGAGTTCAAGTACCATATTACCTCTCCTTACTTGTTCGTGCAATGTTCATCCTTTGTTACAAGGGATTCTGCCATAATATCATCATCCAACGAACGGTCGACAAAAATGTGGGTATGCTGATCAAGTCTTTTCGCCATAAGACACTCCTCTAAATAAGAAAAACTGTTCAACAAAAAAGCGCACAAAGATATTGGGGCAGCATCTCCCCACATCTATGTGCGCCATGCATATGCCAGATAGTCTCACACAGGCTCCTCACACCCAAGTGAGAACAACTCAGCAACAATTACAGTTTTGCACATTGTTTGCGGGTTGTTGTCTGTTTTTGCGACTAATTTCACGCTTATATTATATCATATAATCGAGAGTATTGCAATAGGAAATATCAACGCTCCATAAAATACATGTGAATACTCATCTTTTCCATGATAATTACATTTTTCGTGCAAGATTGGTTTCGTTGGGGTGGACGCATTGCATTTCTGGTGTTGCCTGCGGTTTCGATACATGGGTTGCCGAGAAGATTCTTCAAATGCAGAAGGAAAACAAAAAAATCACCCTTGAGTGCGTCATTCCGTTTCCGGGGCAAGCGGATTCATGGGAGAAAGCAGATCAGAAGCGCAGATATAATATTCTGACCGCAGCAGATAAGGCGGTAATTACTTCGGAACAATATAACCGAGGGTGTTTTTTTACCCGCAATCGATACATGGTCGACAAAGCGGATGTTGTGGTCTGTGCCTTCAATGGGAAAAGCGGAGGGACTGCCTATACGGTCGACTACGCTCTGAAACAGAACAAGATTGTCATTCAGATTGATCCCGAAACAAGCGAAATATCTATGCTCAGTAAGAAAACTTTTGAGTCTGTTTGATTGTTCTTTTTCTGCTATAATCTTTTGTTATACTGTATAGTTCACCTTGTGGGTGCATGGTGAACCCACCCATAGGTCACCGACTACAAACACTTATCCCTTGGGTGTGCGGTATTTTGAAAAATCGGGGACGGTGAACAAGAGCGAGCTGTTGGCACCGCTTTTGCGGAAGCGCTGTTCAATCTTGATATACCCGTGTGAGGTCAGGTCATCAATAGCGCGCTTCACTGTGGATGGGGACAGACTCAGATCCTTCGCAATCCTTCTTACGGACGGCCAGCATTGACCGTCCGTATTTGCTCTGTTTACGAGATACATATACACATGCACAGCACGGCTCGGAAGGTTGTCGCTGTAAATGGAATCAAAATAATTCACTTGGCACCACCGTCCTGACCGAGAGTGGTCCGCAATCCTTTATGTCTTGCCGCCGCCTTTTTGCTTGAATAGTGCCTTTCCGCCATGGCTTCCTCTACACGGAAGCTGCCATCGGGGATGTCTTTTCCGTTGCTTTTATCGTCCGCCACATGATATTTGTTGCAGATGGCTTCGCTCAGTTCCTCGCGGCTTGCGTAACAGATGGTTGCCCGGTCGCGCATAGGGACAGTGAACGGCTCTTTTTCAAATCGGATACCCCATTTGAAGAACAGCTTCAGCTTGACTTTGATGGGATAGAAGCCGGTCTTGGTCACGATAAAAGTCCCTTTCGGCAGAGCTTTCAACTCGTCCGGTGTCATCAGCGGACGCTCAATCATCTGCAGAGAGCGCGATCCTTCGCCTTTGCTCTGTGTGACCGAACCGGTGAGCGCCGTTCTGCTTCCCATTGCTTTGGAGAGAATCTGTGCCGACTCACTGTTGGGCGCAAAACCGCCGAATACCGTCAGCTGTGTGTTGTCGATAATGATCTCCGCGCCTTCCTTGCTGTAGTTTTTTTGTAACTGCGCGAAGGACTGGATGATTGGCACGATGGAAACACGGCGGGAGCGGGATGCCGAGAACATCATTTCGGCAGATTCAATGCGAGGCAGGGTGCCGAACTCATCACAGTAGAAGACCACGCGGTTTTCAAGCTTACCGCCGTGTTCATCGGCAACGGCAAGAATTTCACGGTAGAGCTGCTGAATCAGAAGCGATACCATGAAGTATTTACTGCTGTCTTCCTCCGGCATAATGATAAAAATTGCCGACTTTTCTTTACAAAATCGCTCGGCATCGATCTCGGTATCGTTGCAAAGGATGGTTTCAAGCTCCGAATCAAGGAACGCATTTAATCTTGAAAGTGCTGTGGACATAACGCTTGCCATGGACTGTTCCGCCGTGTTGAGCGCAGCACCCGCAAACCATTTTGCTTTGTGATCGGGTGGGAGAAGCTCCATGAGCTGTTGGAACTGATTCTTGTTCCGATTCCTGCCCGGTGCGAGAAGTTCCTGAATAATTTTGAACACCGACACGATGTGCCGTTCCTCCGGTTTACAGAATTCCGAGACGAGGAGAATGGACGCCGTGATCAAACCTTCTGCGGCATCGTAGAAGTAGCTGTTCTGTCCGAAATTGCCCGCTTCCATGCCGGAGAGAATGATGGTCTTGGCAATGATTTTGGCGTACTTTTCCGCCTTGGCTTTGTACTGCACTTCATTCGTCTCAGAATACAGATCCATGTACTTGTTGACAAGGTGCAAAAGGTTGTTGCCGTGTGAGCGCATGGGATTGCGCAGGTCAATGACCGAAATGTTATAGCCATAATACTTGGAGGCGATAGAACCGTAGTTGCGCATGATGTCACCCTTGGTATCGGTTGAGAGAAACGACATCCCGGAAGCACAGGCGTATTCGATATTGGGATAGAGCCAATATGCAGTTTTACCCACGCCTGCGGCACCGATCATCATACAATGAACATCACCCGTATCCACAAGTGCCGTTGTCGTTTTCTTTTTGGATAGACAGCCAACCACAATGCCTTGCTCCTTCGGTCGGCTGCCCGGATTCTGCCGCCATTCTTCCGGGGTAAACGGAATGTGACGGTAGGTCTTTTTGATTTCACGGTTGGTTGCCCATCGCGCAGTTCCGTGCTGACCGTTTCCCGCAGTTTTGGCTTTGATTCCTTTCAGTCCGTACAGATAGGACAGCGCGGTGATGAGAATAAAAATGCCGCCGATGGCGGCGGATACAACAATCAGTAATGTGATTCCTTCCAAGGCGGAACTCCTTTCAGTATGAAATTGCTTGCCCGACAGTCGGTTCTGCGACCGTGGACGAAAGTGAAATGCTCCCGCCGAGCTGTAAACAGGACAGCCCGATCAGGAGCATTCTTTTAATCTGCCATTCGATTTCGGTTTTGGTCTGTGCGTCGCTTTTGTCCGCATCCTCACGGATTTCCTTCAGGTCATAGCCGATGGAATCCAGCTGAGAGGAGGTATTCTGTTTGTCACGGTGCGGCTTATACAGCTTTGCCATCTGATCGGCAAGAGCTTCGGCCGTTACCGGCTTTCCGATCTGTCGGCTTCGTAAAACGCAGAAGGCGACAGCGGTCCGCGCCATCTCGGTGGCACAGGACTCTTTCTTTTCTGTCAAGTCCGAGGCGATAATCTGCTTTTTCAGCCGTTCCAGCTTTCGCATGGTATCGTCAAACAGATCGGCGGGCATCCGCTTGTATTTGATATATTCGTCGGTGTCTTCGAGGCACATTTCTTTCAGTTCGGCGGTTTTCTCTGCGATATACGCGAGCTTCGGATGTTCACCTGCGGGGATTGCGTCTTTGCCCATACGGGCTTTCAGGTCTTCGTCCCAATCCTTATGTTCGGGAAAGAGGCGGTACACCTGATATTCTCCGAGTGAATGAATACTGTCCGCAATGCGGTATGCCCCCTCAATCCCTGCGGAATCGTGATCCAGACAGAGATAAATCTGTTTCAGTTGCGGATGATCTTTCAGCATCCGCAGTGCGGCACGGTCGGCAGTTGAACATAAAGCAACATAGGAATGCTCCTGCCATCCTGCGGGATAGAGCGTCAGAAACGCAAGCAGATCTATCGGCGCTTCAAAAACATAGAGACGGTCGCTCTTGCCCGTGTAATGAAACGCATAGTCTGCATTGCTTCCCGTGATGTTGCCTTTGAAATCCGACAGCGGGTTGGTCGCGCGTTTATGAAGATGGCGGACGGTTCCGGTATCATCTCTGCCGACAAAACAGACATTGTGATTGACCGCATCCTCATACATCAGTCCTGCATGAGTGAAGGTATGAATGATATCTCGGTCGATACCGCGCTCGTTCAGAAGATACGCATACAGCCTGCGCATATCCGAATGCGGGGGAGGCGGCGAGAAGTTTTTCGGCTCGGGCTTCGGTTTTTCTTTCACAGCCGCGCGGATTTCCTGTCCCGCACTCTCGCCAAGCAGACTGCGCACAGCCTCGGGATAGGTCATTCCGAAGAACTTGCGAAGGAATTTTACAGCACCGCCGCCTGTCTGCTCGTATTGGCTGTACCATTGATTTTCCCGGATCGTGACCTTTCCCGCAGGGGAGTCCCACGCAAATTCCTTGCCAGTGCGCTTTACCTGCTCGCCGTGAACTTGCAGAAACCGAACGATGTCTGCCTGTTTTGCAAGCTCTTTTTCCTGTTCTGAAAAATGAATGTATGGCATAAAGCTCCTTTCTTGTGTTGAAACTTGTTTGTGTGAAACCCGTAAGAACGGTTTTTCACATGTTGATTGCGTAAAATGACTTGACAAAACCCTTGATTTCGACTATAATATAGTTGTACTATATATTAGTCGTATTTTGGAGGTGCTTATGTTTATAAGAAGAAGTATAACCGATGTTTTGATGCGGCGAGCAAAGAACAGCAGATGTTTGTTGCTCACCGGACCGAGACAGGTCGGAAAATCCACCTTGCTGAAGCACAATTATCCCGGTGTAAAGTATTATACTTTCGATGATCAGGTTTTGTTGGCATCCGCAACAGAAGATCCGAAACTCTTTTTGAAAAATATACCCAAGCCATCGATTCTCGATGAGGTGCAGTATGCAAAAGACCTTTTCCCGTATATTAAAATCGAATGTGACAAAGACGAAAGATACGAAAACTATTACCTGACCGGATCGCAGCAGATGAAGCTGATGGCAAAAGCCAAGGAATCACTTGCCGGCAGAGTCAGCATTCTTGAGCTTCAGGGTTTGTCCATGCGGGAGATCAACGGCATCGGCTTCAATCGTCACTTCGTTCCGACCGATGAATATATCACCGCGCGCGAGCAGGAACTCAAGCCTTACGAGAACATCTGGCAGATCATCCACCGCGGCTCATATCCCGAACTGTATGTCACCGAAAGGGAGTGGGTGGACTTCTATTCTTCCTATGTGCGCACCTATCTTGAAAGAGACATCAAGGATGAGATTGAAATCCGGGATGAGATCACTTTCACAAGATTCCTGACGGCTGTCGCCGCAAGAACCGGACAGCTTTTGAATTACGCAAATATTTCGGAAGAGGTCGGCGTCACCCAGGCGACGATTAAAAACTGGGTTTCTGTTCTTGAAAAAACGGGCATTGTATATATCCTTGAACCGTACTATTCGAGTCATCTGACCAGAGCCATCAAAACACCGAAAATCTATTTCCGCGACACGGGACTTGCCTGCTACCTGTCCCGTTGGAACAATTACGAGGCACTGGAAAGCAGCGCAGTGGCAGGAAATATGTTTGAGACTTTTGTGGTCAACGAAATCATCAAGTCATTTATCAATGAAGGGCTGGAATATAAATTCAGTGTTTTCTATTATCGCGGAAAGGACAAGAAGAAAACCCGGCAGAATGGCGAGACAATTGAAACGGAGAACGAGATCGACTTCATCATTGAAGAGAACGGAGTTCTTTATCCGATTGAGATCAAAAAAAGCGCCAAGCCTACAAAAAGCATGGCGGATGCCTTCAATGTGTTGGACAAGGATGTCGACAAGCAACGCGGGCTGGGCGTTATTCTGTGTCTGTATGATGAAAAGCTGTATCTGAAGGATGATCTTGTTGTCCTGCCGATAGAGTACCTGTAACTGAATATTACTGCATAGACATCTCCGCATTCCTCTTTTCTTCAATCTCCCGGCGTTGGCGTTTGTCAATGGTCGGGAGTTTTTTCGCGTCGTCCCCGAGGATTTTATCCCGAAAGGTATTCGCGAGGTTTTTTAGAAGCCCCGTGACTGCTGTCGCGCGGACGGAGTTTGTCTGATGATGCGGTGCAGTTTTTTTCTCTGAACCATGATGTGAGGTCGTGTTGCTGTCCGCCCGTGACTCATGCTTTTGTTCTCCCGACTGATTCATCCGCATTGCTTCCCGTATGATATCGTTTTTTATCGACTTAAATTCCTTGTTCTGCGACAGCGGAATTTTCGGCGGCATCTCAGAGGTATAGGTACGCAGGGCTTCATACTTTTTCTCGTACCAGAGGTCATAGAGCTTTGCAATATTCTCATCCTCGGCAAGCAGATCGACGATTTCATCAATCAGATCTTTTATGTCTCGCTTGAGATACCCGTACACCTTCTTGCCTTTTGTGCGTGAGAGACGGAGAGAAAGCTCTGCGAGCCTGGCTTCAATTTCGGGATGCGTGTTCGGATTTTCTGCCATGTCTGCGAGTATTTTTTCAAGGAGCGTATGCCAATCTTTTTTCAGCTCGTTCCTTTTTTCTGTCTGCTCACGAAAAATATGTTGCAGGTCGTCCCGAAAAATATGATTGCCGAGCGCCGAACGCATCTGTTCCACACCGTTTTTGGAAAGATATCCGACCTTCGGATCGTCGGTGTAGGCGATGACATGAATGTGCGGGTGGTGTGATTCATTATGAAAAGCACCGTACCATTTCAGGTCTTCCAGGGGAATCCGCAGTGCGTCCGCCAGCTCCTGCGTGTGAGAACGAAGGAGCATCCGCCAAGCACGGGCGTTGTTATACCCGAGCCGTTCTGCGTCCTCGCGGCGCAAAGAGACAATCATCGTCCACACATTTCCTTCGTGCGTATTGAGATCCGCAGCAACCTCAGAGAGAACAATCTCGCCGTCCTCATCGGAAAAGAGTCCGTGTGAGCCGACTTTTTCCGCACGGGGACGGGTGGCAATGTAGTCGGCATAGGTCTTCTGACGCATGGCGGAGTGTGCGTTGTCCTCAATGGCGCGCGAGATGAATTCCGAAGCGTTTCCGACTGTCGGGTGCTGTTTGTAATCGTCATACTCCAGCATTTCCGCACTGTCGGGATAGTCCCGCAGGATTTTTGCAATCAGTTGTTTCTGATTATATGACACGGGCGCATACTTTTTGGAATCGTCGCACCGTTCCACACCATCGCGGAGTGCAATATATTTTGCGTACCCGCCGATCTTTTTTCGTCCGCCGGGCTTGTAATAACGGAACTTGGTTACGAGTTTTGCCATCGGATTGCATCGTCAAGACGGATGGTTCCGTTGATTCGCTTGACCTGTTCTTCACAGCTCTCGCGCAGTTTCCTTACATCCTCACCCGAGAAACCGCTTGACGCGGCGATGACATTCATCAGCACCGCAAGCTCCACTGCCACACGATACAGCTGGGCGCATTGGCGATTTTCACTGTCCCGTATGATATTTTTCAGCGTGGAGATGACGATTCTCGGCAGGTAGCTTGGGTTATGTTCGCTTGCCACATAGCCGGAATAGAATTCAATCGCCCGCCTGACATACTCGGATACGCTGCCGCAGTTGTCGGCTTCGTACCACTTCTTTGCCATGTCGATGGTGGCTTCGGGAATGTAGATTGAGAATCGTTTTTTGCCGTTGCCGGCACTTTTGTCGTTTTCCATCGTCCGTTACTCCTTTCTTTGTTTTCTGTCTTTGACACACGGGTATTATGGCGTAAGCATTAGAAGGATTCCGCCGTCTGACACACTGTTTTGCGGTCTGATTGCTCTTTTGACACACTGCTGCTCCTTTACCGACAGGTGCGGAAAAGGAAGCAAATGCGGTCAAAACGCGAGGAAATGCGGTCGGCTCTGCCGTCCGCTGTGAATCCGGCAGGGCGTTTGACGCACTGCCTTTCTCCCGCTTGAAAATCGACCCTCGCAAATACCTGCTGAACCCCTCAATATAACCATCGGAACTCCCGTAAATACCTGCGTGCCAAAGAGACTGAAGGCGACAATAGTGGGCGATCCCGGCACGAGGCTCACACGCTCGCAAGAACCGCCCACAATCGTCGTATCAGATGTCGGTCGGGTGTTTTCCCGCATCCTCACCTGAAGCCACACAACCGCCTGAAACGGCGGGCTTCGGCTTTGCTGTATTCTTCGGCTTTCCCGTGTCGGCGGGGGAACGCTTATCTATATACTCCCGCACCTTCAGCGGGACGGTCTTCCGGTACAGACCGTCGACAAGCTCACCGATGACGGCTTCCGCCGTCTGATCCTTCTGCGAGAGAAAGATTTTCAAAGCTTCGAGCTTTTCGTCATCAAACGGAATCTGAATGGATACCTGTTTCATTATGCCTGTCCTCCCATCGTCGGAGCTTCGGTATTTTCAGACGGTTCATTGAACCATTTTGACCACTGTTCCTCACTGCAGTACCCGGCAAGCGCGAAGGAGAAATCCCGGAGACGGTGTGCCGGGCATCCCGATACTTCGATCTGTGTCCCATACGCACCGTCATAGATACGCTCGACCTTTGCGGCAAGTACATCCGACCAGTCCCGCTTACCTTCATCGGTCAGTGTGTTACGGTTCAGCTCCACGATGGTGGCAGCCTCGTGTTCTTCGTCGGCATCCAGTAGATGCACATCTTCGAGGTTGCAACCCATGAGAGAAAAAACGGTCAGAAGCTTTTCGGATGCAGACGCATTCTCCGGCGCATTTTGCAGATACTCCGAAATTTCGAAGCAGTCCTCAGTGGCAATGACAGCACCGACTTCCTCCTGCACTTCCAGCTCTCCGAGAAGCATTTCACCAATGCCGTTGGTGGGAGAGACGGTCAAATCGAAATGTTCTTTGATGTCATCAAACCCAATCACCCAGGAGCCATTTTCGATTTCACCGAACCTGCCCTTGATCATAAGCTCGGCAACGCGGTGAACCTCGTCACGGAGAATTTGCCGTGCCTTCGGCAAGTAGGCGGAATATCTGGCATAGAAGGAACCTTCGGAACAGACAAGGATTCCGTCATCTTCGCCCGCACCAAGGACAAGAAGACAGTGTTTTCTCTCACCGTCATCATAGGTTTCTTTGGCATAGTCAGCGATGAAATCATAATCGTCCAGGAGCCGTTCGCTGAACCAAGCGAATTGTTCTTGGTTGAGTGCCACCACTCCGACAATGTCGGCATCGGTGACTTCGGGCGCATTTGCTTTGCGCTCAAATCTTGCTTTGAAGTTCATGTATAACCTCCGTATAGTTGTTTTAGTCGTTCTTTATCCGCATCGGTGAAGGTAACGCCGAATGCAGAAGAAATATTCTGTAGCGGATCGTGTTCCTCATCTGCATTGAGAAAGCAGTCCGCATAGGTTCTGTAGAAGTTTTCCTCACTCTCCTTGCCGATGAGACAGGAGATGTAGATCGTCTTTGCCAGTGAGGTGTCCGTCCCGGACACACCGCATTCGGCAAAGGTTGTTTCGATTATGGAAAGCTCTGCGTTGTACTGTTCCATGCGTTCCCGATATTCCGCAGGCATCGCCGAGTACACCATATCGGGGCTGACGATTTCTGCGGCACCGCCACCCGCCATCCAGCCGAAGAGTCCATACACGGCTATGACGGGAAGCAGTACAATGAACAGAGCGATTCCAACCACATAGCCGAGAAACTTCCGTCCGTTTTTATCTCCGGCAAGGATCGCAAGGACCTTCTTTGCGACCTTTGCCACTACTGCGCCAACTGCGACAATCACCTTCCTTCGTATAAGATTTTTTGTTTTTCGGAATACTGACTTTATGTCGTATTACAATTATCACGCCACAGCCAAACGGCTTATCCGCGAGGGCAAGCTGATCCGATGGTACATTGCCGACCGTTACCGCAGCATTGCTCCCGCACTCGTTCTTGTTTTTGATGATGACCGTCATCCCGTCATGCCGATCCGTGAGTATCGGTGGGAGGAGTATCTTCCGCTCCTGCAGAATCTTCCGTAAGCACTTCATCTTCCTCCTGCATTGCCGAACAATTTCGCCTTGTATTCGGGAGCGATGACCTGCAGGAGGTATCTTTCGTTTCCGCACTTGAAGAGACAAGTACCGCGTTCCGGGTACTTAATGAGGTCGTACTCCGATTCCTCGAGCTGCAGAGCGTCCATATAATCACGGGGATTGACATTGCCGCCGTTGAAGAGGAACTGATGCGTCGGAATGGAAAAGAGGGGCTTTGTCATCTCCTTGATTTCCGGTAATAAAAAGTCCTCGATGTTTTGAGACGCCAGAAGAATCGAGGAATCTTTTTTGCGCACACGCTTGGAAGCGTTGCGGATATATTCGATTGCAGTAAGGTTGGTCAAAAACAGGTACAGCTCGTCGATAGAAGCTGCCGTATTGCCTTTCGTGAGAAGCTTATGGTTCATATACGAGAGAATGTTGAACAGCATCGCATTCTTGAGCTTCATATTGGCTTCCATGAGTCCTTTGACCCCGAACACGATGAAACGGTCGTCGCTTATGTTGGTATGCCCGTTGAAGAACTTGCTTTCCGCACCGACACACATGGAATGGAGACCGAGGCAGAGTTCCCGAAGCAAATCCTCTGTAAACAAGGATTTTGAACCTTTCTCGTATCGCTGATATTCACTTTCCACAATGGCATACAGATCAGCCATCACAGGATAGTCGTCTGAGGTCAGTTTATCGTAATCGGTATTGTCTGTAATACCGAACTTGCCGTAGAGCCTTGTCAGCAAAATCTCAAGTGCGTCAATCTGCGCATCATCGAAGTCTTTGTAGACACGGAAAAAGTCCTTGAGAAAACTGATATGCTGTGAAAGCCTTGTGGATTTTCGGAAAGCTTCCGGGCTGTCCGCATCGGCTTCGCTTGCGTTGTCCGACCATTCTTTCGGCTCCAGTGGGTTGATCAAGAACGCCCCCGACATCAGGTCAATATAGCAACCGCCGAGGTTGTTGCAGAGATCCTCGTATTCCTGCTCGGCATCCAGGCAGATGACAGACTTTCCGGACATTCTCGTGTTGGTCAAAATGAGTTTTAACAGGTACGACTTGCCCTGACCGGAGTTGCCGAGAATGAGAATGTTGCTGTTGGTCTTGTCATCGGCACGCTGATCAAAGTCCGCTATGATGTTGGTCCCGAATTTATCCTTGCCGAGATAGAAGCCGTTTTTGTCGGTCTTGCCGGAGTAGTTGAACGGAAACAGGTTTGCGACCGCCGATGCCGGAAGGACGCGCTCATACTGCGTGCCGAAGATGTTATAGCCACACGGCATACAGGCAATGAAGCCTTCCTTCTGCCGCATAGACAGATGATCGACTGAAATCTTTTCGCGCGTCATCTCCATGGAGACATCCGATTGCAGTTCGCGGAGCTTATCCAGATTTCCGGCAGACAGCTCGATGAAGACAGCGCAATGCAGAAGAGGTTCGCGGTTCTTTCGCAGTTCTCCGAGCAGCTCCACCACATCCCCGAGGTTTCCTTCTCCCGTGACCGAATCTTCGAGGTCATTGGAGTTTGCAAGGAGCTTATTTTTGCGGCTTGCGTTTTGCAGAATCTTTCGTTGCTCCACGCCGTCTACCAATCGGGTGTACAGGTGAACGGTCACTGCTTCCTTGTCACCGAAACGGGCGAGGAGCGCCTGATCGCTTGTCTGCGGCGGGTACTCGCGTATCGCCCATACGGAGCGATAGCTGTCCCCGCAGATGAAGTGATCCACATTGAAGCGGATGGCAGAGGGGACCGCCATGTCGAAGAAGTCTTTTACATAGGCTTCGCTGTGCGCGACTTCTTCGGGAAGTTGTTTTTTCTTTGCCATAAGAGTTCCTTTCATAAAGAAAAACCGCACCTCTGCTGAAGTGCGGTTATCGTAGTTATTTGGTTAATCAAAGCATGGTCTGCCCACCGGATTGTGTCTGTACAATATCGTCCAGCAGTTCAATGCGCGTCCTGAGTGCATTTGCCAGTATATCAACACGTATCGGTTCCATATACTCGGACTTTTCATACAGCTCTCTTGCAAAGTCTTCAATGCCGTCGAGAGCGGACAGGTCCAGCCATGAGAAGTCGGTCACAAGTTCCAGATTCTCTGTGGGATTCTTCTTCCACAGCGGAGTTTTGATATTGCTGTCATCGTCTGCGTGCATCTCACCCACGACACGGTTGAACCACATGGAATTGCCGTTGTCGTAAAGCGGCGCAACGCCGACCCATTCCAGTGTGACCGCGTTGCGGATCAGTCCGAAGTTGTTCAGGTGCCGGTCTTCGTTGACAATCAGATAATCCAGCACAAGCATTAGTTCCAGCTTTTCGCGGGCATCGACAATGCCGAGCTTTTCGCAGCATTCGATATAAAATTCATATTCCGATTGCTCGTTCCGCTTTTTGAACGCGCTCATAACCTGTGCCGCCGCAACAAGGTCGGTTTCGGGAGTGATAAAATCCTCGCACCCGGAGCAGAACTCGCCGTGTTCCGCTATCAGTGTATACGGCACATGTGGGATGCCGAGCCGATTGGCAATCTCGGACGCAAGCACCTCGTTGTAGGCTTCCTGGCGATAGGGCGCACTGGAGTCCTTAAGAAGCACCCGCTTGCCGTCGATAATCTTCCATTTCTTTTTGAGGTTGCCGTTTGCCGTGTTGTCGGGGGATACAAGGCTTGTGCTGTCGGAGCCTGTGCCTTTGCCGAACAGGATATTGCCGATGTCCTCCGAGAAGGCATTTTCAAAGAAGTTTACCCGGTGCCAATCCAGCGGTTTATCGGTCGGAGAAATCCAGTATTGATCGGACAGGCTAAGTCCGAAGCACTTTTCGATCAGCTCCTGCGGGGAGGACAACTCCAGCTCCTCCAGCACATCGCGGATACCTTTCCGGCTTGCGGGAATGGAACGCTTTGTCCACCAGCGGTTAAGAGCTTTCCTTTCCACACCGATTTTATTGTAAGTGCCGAGCGGCAGATGCTCTGCGTGATGAATTTTGCCGAGAGAGACGATGTTGGAATATTCGTCAAGCTCCAGATCCATGACCGGGATGTCGCGGTGCATAAGGGTATACAGCATGAGAATTCCTCCTTTCCTTGTGATTATTATTTTTTATTATACCATTTTTCTCTTGGAATTGCAAGAGAAATGATGTTAATAATACGACATCAAAAAAATTAGTCCGGGATAATCCACTTTTTAATCATTCTTTCGCCGTCCACATCATCGATAGCGTCCTCGGTCATGTGACCGAAGTACCTTGAGAGGATACGCTTGATATCGTCCTTGGTCGCTCTGCGGCAGTCGAATCCCTGATCGTTGATCTGCTTTTCGAGCCGATTCAGTGTTGCAAAGGACTGATCGTTTGCGTTCTTCACACGGTAGGCGAACATGAATTCCCGCGCGGTGGACATCTGCAGCTGAATGTCGTCGAGGAATTTCATATCCTTGCGGAGCAGAAGCTGTACTTTGAGATTGGTTTCTTTTTCTGCCCTCCGTGCAAGGGAGAGCTTGTTGTACTCAAAATTCTCACGGGCATCCGAGCAGATGATCTCTATGTCGGGCTGCACCGACAGCAACTGCATCAGATGCTGAATCTTGATGGCGACACTCTGTTCCGAGAGTACCGAGATGTTTGTCGGCTGTACAAGGAAATATACGATTTCGCCCTGCGATTTGGTCTGAAGCCCGTTACGGGAAAAGTTGCTGATGCCGATCAGCTCGGCGGTGGATTGTTTTCGTTTAGCCATCTTCGCGCTCCTTCCAATTGAAATATTGCTGTGTGGAAACAAAGTACCGCCATGCGCGTCTGATAAAATCCAGCACCGAATACTCGTCCATCCGTATGGAGAGGAACGCATACCCGAGCGTCAGGGCGGCGGGAAGGATAAATCCGAGCTTTGCCCATGAAACCACCGATATGGTGAGAGCGATGGCAAGGATGATGACATCCTTCAGATTCCAGAACCACAGCTTTGCCTGTGTCCGCATATTCTGCGGGTAGATATACTGTTTTTGCATTTCTTTTCTGTTTTCCTCTCTGTAATTATTTCTTTGCAATCGCCCGTCCGAGGTTGATCGCCGTTGTCGTCGTATGCACTGCACTCATCATGTTGACTCTCATGCTTGTATCCAAGCCGAACTGCTGCGCAATGCGAGGCACTTCGTTTGCCGCAAGCATCACGCCAAGTCCGAGAAGTGCATGGGTCTGCATAGTGATCAGACCGAGCAGCAACAGCGTTGTCTGCATGAATGCCGTAAAGCAGATCGCAATAATCTGCTTGCACCATCCTGTAAAGCCTTCGCTGTAGCCTCTCGGAAGGCTGAATAGATACAGGCTCCCGACCGCAATCTGCGTCAGGAGAATACCGCCTCGCTTAATGTTGGAAAAGAAACATTTGATGACGCAATAGCCGAGGCAGATCAGCATCAAGAGTGCAAGAAGCGCATTTTTCGCCGATGCTCCCGGTACACCTACAATGGTAAGCGCCTGTCGACTGAGCACATCGAAGTTGATGTTCATCCCAACAGCGTCTCCGATCAGGTCTTTTGCAAAGGTGTTCTGCAGATTGACCGCAAAGCGGAAGAGCTGCACGGGGACGACCGTGAAGAGATTTACGGCAAGAAGTCCGTATAAGAACGGGAGTATCTGTCGTTTGATATTGATGCGCCCCATGGATTGATACTCTATGGCGATGTCAAAGATGGCAACCACAAGTCCTGCGACAAACAGTCCCCAGCCGAACAGGCTGAAGAACCGAAGAGCCGACTGTACCCACGGAAGGTCGAACAGATTGGCTCCGAGTTCCGTCATCATTGAGAAGAAGTCTGCCAGGGCGTTATACACGGAGGTATAGAGCCAGTTCATGAACACGCCCCAGATGCTTCCCGATACGGTTTCCCATACGCCGGACAACGCAGAGCTGATGGCATTGCCGATTCCGCTGATGAGGTCTGATATCCAGTCAAACAATCACGCATTCCTCCTTTCATAAATATAGAGGGGGAATAGTCCCTCCGTTTGAATCGCATTGTTTTGAAATTGAGATATTTCGTGCAAATCATTTCAGCATAAGTGAGATAAATAATACAGCCCGGACGGGAGAGTCCCGTCCGGGCTAAAACATCATTTCGTTGGTCACAGCGCCGTAACCGCACCGATAAAGATCGGTAAACCTGTGGCATTGTCCACAATTGCATAGACAAACGGTCGGTCAAGAATAACACTGTGGGCTTCCATCACTGCTTTGTCCTTCATGCCGCCCCAGGTGATTGCCGCCGCTTTGGTTCCGTTGCGATCAACCTGAATGAATACCTTCTGACAGACCTCAGAACAGTAAATATTGCCGCGTTCCGAATAGCCGAGCTTTGAAAAATCCGCACTATCACTGAACATATCGGTCATACCCATCGTCTTGAGAGTATCGTTCAGCTTCATGCTTACGCTGTAGGTGAATTCGGGCATTTTCACCTTGACGGAGGCACTTTCACGCGAGTTCCAGAGGTTCATCCATCCGGCACCGTCCAGCGTACCAATATAATCGTAAATGTCCGTTCCTTGGTCGGGAAGCAGGGCAACAATGCTGTATCGGTCACCTGCATAATTCTTGGCAAATCCCTTGACACCATCCGTGGCAAAATAGGTGC
>ENA-ORSC01000362-ORSC01000362.1-human-gut-metagenome-genome-assembly--contig:-NODE-362-length-37491-cov-4.810450_pt1 | contig 37491 bp, 32 predicted proteins | sample MGYA00242178_ERZ509140 | MGnify/ENA primary metagenome ERZ509140 (study PRJEB26280, sample SAMEA2338681) | human gut metagenome | biome: human gut; feature: human-associated habitat; material: faeces... | reverse complement strand
GGGCGGAGCCGAAGCCGAGGCGGAGCTTGAGGATCACGAAACGCCGCGCCTGAGGCGCAGGCTCATCTGGTCGGTGTTTTTTCTGCTGATACTCATGTATTTTTCCATGGGGCACATGATGTGGAACTGGCCGCTGCCGTCATTCTACAATGACAATCATATTGCAATGGGACTGACACAGCTTCTGCTGACCGTAGTGATCATGGTCATAAATCAGAAGTTCTTCATAAGCGGATTCAAAAGCCTCTGGCACCGTGCACCCAACATGGATACCCTCGTGGCGCTCGGCGCAACAGCCGCATTTGTTTACAGCACCTATGCGCTGTTTGCGATGACAGGAGCGCAGGTGCGCGGCGACATGGATGCCGTGATGGATTATATGATGGACTTTTACTTTGAGTCGGCCGCGATGATACTGACGCTTATAACCGTCGGTAAGACGCTTGAGGCACGCTCGAAGGGAAAGACGACCGATGCGCTCAAGGGACTTATGAAGCTCGCGCCGAAAACGGCAACGGTGATGCGCGGCGGCGCCGAGGTGAGCGTGCCTATCGATCAGGTAGCGAAGGATGATATTTTTGTTGTACGTCCCGGCGAGAGCATTCCGGTGGACGGTGTGGTGCTTGAAGGCTCAAGCGCCGTCAATGAATCCGCTCTGACGGGCGAGAGCATACCGTCCGACAAGGCACCCGGCGACACTGTGTCGGCGGCAACGGTCAATCAGTCGGGATTTCTCAAATGCCGCGCAACGCGTGTCGGTGAGGATACAACGCTGTCGCAGATAATAAAAATGGTCAGTGATGCTGCGGCGACAAAGGCACCGATAGCCAAGATAGCCGACAAGGTTTCCGGCGTGTTCGTGCCCGTGGTCATTTCGATAGCGGTCGTGACGACCGTTGTGTGGCTCCTGCTCGGTCACACGGTCGGCTATGCGCTTGCGCGCGGTATTTCCGTGCTTGTGATAAGCTGCCCGTGCGCGCTCGGGCTGGCAACACCGGTCGCGATCATGGTCGGCAACGGTGTCGGAGCTAAAAACGGTATACTTTTCAAGACCGCGGCGTCTCTCGAGGAGACCGGGCGTATAAGTATCGTTGCTCTTGATAAAACAGGCACGATAACCGCGGGTGAACCGCGTGTTACTGACATTCTTCCTGTCGACGGCGTGAGCGATACGGAGCTGTTGGGGGCGGCGTTGGCGCTTGAGAGCCGCAGCGAGCATCCGCTGGCACGCGCGATCATAAAGAAGGCGGAGGAGCAGGGGCTCCGTGCTGATGAGGTATCGGATTTCGAGGCGCTTCCCGGCAACGGGCTTACAGCGCGCCTCGGCAGCGATCTGCTGCGCGGCGGTAATCAGGTATTTATAAGCCGCAGTGCCGATGTGCCCGACAATATGACGGGATACGCCGATTCACTTGCCGAAGCGGGAAAAACGCCGCTGTTCTTTACAAAAGGCGATAAGTTTCTCGGTGTTATCGCAGTTGCCGATGTGATAAAGGAGGACAGCCCACAGGCGGTCAGAGAGCTGCGCGGCATGGGTATACATGTTGTAATGATAACCGGCGACAACGAGCGCACAGCAAAGGCTATCGGCGCTGAGGCGGGTGTCGATCAGGTCATTGCAGGTGTGCTGCCCGAAGGCAAGGAAAACGAGATAAAACGGCTTAAAAAGCGCGGCAAGGTCGCAATGGTCGGCGATGGGATAAACGATGCGCCAGCCCTTACGCGTGCCGATATCGGTATTGCGATCGGTGCAGGCACCGATGTTGCCATAGACGCTGCGGATGTGGTCCTTATGAAGAGCCGCCTCAGCGATGTTCCGGCAGCGATACGTCTCAGCCGTGCGACCTTGAGGAATATACACGAAAATCTGTTTTGGGCGTTCTTTTACAATTCGATCGGCATTCCGCTTGCCGCAGGCGTGTTTGTGCCGCTCGGTTTGACGCTCAACCCGATGTTCGGGGCGGCGGCAATGAGCCTGTCGAGCTTCTGCGTCGTATCGAACGCATTGCATCTCAACTTCTTTAAGCTGCGCGACGCAAAGCATGATCACAAAAGGGCGGGTCATACCGCAAAATATAAAAACGAGGAGAATGAAAGCATGAAAAAAACAATAAATATCAAAGGGATGATGTGCTCACACTGTGAGGCGACCGTGAAGGGGGCGCTTGAAGCGCTGCCTGAGGTAGAAGAGGCAAAGGTGAGCCACGAGACGGGAACTGCCGTCGTGATGCTCTCGGCAGCCGTGAGTGACAGCACACTCAAAAAAACGGTCGAAGACAAAGGCTTTAAGGTCACAGGCATTCAAAACGCAGACTGATATCCCGCCTGCCGCTGCCGCGTTATTCGCGGCAGCGTTTTTTTGTTTGATTTTTTTGAAAAACGATGTATTTAAAAGTAAAAAAATCGAAAAAATCGGCTGCGGTTATGGACATTCGGTCGTATGTATAGTATAATATTGATCGGCGGCAGGTAGTTGCGTACATAAGTTAGCTGTGGCTAACTTTACTTCTGCCTTCCGATACGAAATTTTTTATATAAGAGGTGTTTTATCATGAAATGGGGTAAAATCGGACTTTTTGTCGGCGGAGTTCTTTTCGGTACTGCGGGGGTAAAGATCCTTACCAGTCGTGAGGCAAAAAAGGTATATGCCTATACAACGGCTGCTGCACTGCGTGCCAAGGACGAGGTCATGACGGTAGTCACAACCATTAAGGAAAACGCGGACGATATTCTTGCGGACGCCAAAGAAATCAACGAGAAGCGCGCGGCTGATGCCGAGTGCGAGGTCATCGAGGATGCATCTGCCGAAGAGGAAAGCGATAAGTCCGAGACCGAGGCGAAAGAGGTATAACCGACTCCGGAGGTCCTGATTTGAAATGAAGTGTCGTATTTTACATGAGTCACGCGGCAGGATGCGTGTGCATCTGTGCGGCGGGCGCATGACGCTGCATGAAGCGGATGTTCTTGAATTCTGTCTTTGCGCTTGTGAAAGCGTGACCGAAGTGCGTGTTTTTGACCGCACCGCCGATGCCGTGATAATGTATGACGACGGCGGTCGCGTGGCTGTCATACGCGCTCTGGCAGCATTTTCGTTCGAAAAGGCGGAAGCGAAAGGACTTATTCCCGAGCACACGTCGCGCGCACTCAACCGCGAATATGAAGACAAGCTTGCATCTGCCGTTATGCGCCGCATAATATCCAAGACACTGCTTCCGCTTCCCGTGCGCTCCGTGCTGACTGTGATAAAGTCTGCAAAATACATATACGCAGGCGTTTCGGCGTTGTGGCACGGAAAGCTGTCGGTCGCGGTCCTGGATGCCGCTGCCGTGTCGGTGTCCGTGCTGCGCGGTGATTTCAACACAGCAGGTTCCGTCATGTTCATGCTGAGGCTGGGCGAGCTGCTTGAAGAATGGACGCACAAGAAATCAGTGTCCGACCTTGCGGGTGCCATGTCGCTGAATGTTGACAAGGTATGGCTTAAAAAGAACGGCTGTGAGCTGTTGGTCCCCGTGAGCGAGGTGGCGGAAGGTGATATGATGATCGTCCGCACCGGAAACATGATCCCTCTTGACGGTAAAGTTACCGAGGGGGAGGCGATGGTGAATCAGTCGTCCATGACCGGTGAGTCTCTGCCGGTACGAAAAACGCCCGGCAGTTATGCTTACGCCGGTACGGTCGTCGAAGAAGGCGAATGCGTGATATGCGCCGATAAGGTTTCGGGCAGCGGGCGCTATGACAGGATAGTGCGTATGATCGAGGAGTCCGAAAGACTTAAATCATCGGCTGAGAACAAAGCTGCCGGGCTTGCCGACAGGCTTGTTCCGTACACACTCGGCGGAACGGCGCTTGTGTGGCTTCTCACGCGCAATATCACAAAAACGCTTGCGGTCCTTATGGTCGATTTCTCGTGTGCTCTGAAGCTTGCGATGCCTATCGCGGTGCTTTCGGCAATGCGCGAGAGCAGCCGGTACAATATCTCCGTTAAGGGTGGGCGCTTCCTTGAAGCTGTCGCCAAAGCAGATACGGTCGTGTTTGACAAGACCGGTACTCTCACATATGCCGCGCCGCGCGTGGCTGAGATCATTACATTCGGCGGTAACAGCGAGAGCGATATGCTGCGTCTTGCAGCCTGTCTTGAGGAACATTATCCTCACTCTTTGGCAAACGCGGTGGTCGATGAGGCAAAAAAACGCGGTCTTTCTCATGAGGAGTATCATTCGAGAGTCGAATATGTTGTCGCTCATGGAATATCGAGCACCGTGGATGATAAAAAGGTAGTTATCGGAAGCTATCATTTTGTTTTCGAAGATGAGGGTTGCCGCATTCCCGAAGACGGAGATGATGCTTTTGCCGCACTTTCTCCTGCTTATACCCATCTTTACCTTGCTATATCCGGTGTTCTTGCTGCGGTAATATGTATTTCGGATCCGCTGAGACACGAAGCACGCGATGCTGTGCGCGCTCTGCACGAATGCGGTATCGGAAAAGTCGTTATGATGACAGGCGACAACGAGCGCACCGCAGAGGCGGTCGCGCACGCGGTAGGAGTTGATGAATATCATGCGGAGGTACTTCCGGAGGATAAGGCGCGGTTTATACGTTCCGAGCATGAAAAGGGAAGATGCGTTATGATGATCGGCGACGGTGTGAACGATGCTCCCGCGCTTTCGGAAGCCGATGCGGGAATTGCCATAAATACCGGTGCTGCGATCGCAAAAGAGATAGCGGATATCACCGTTTCGTCTGAAGATCTGTTCGGTATCGTTACACTTCGTCGCCTTTCCGAGGCTCTGATGGCGCGTATAGATCGAAATTACCGTTTTATCGTCGGATTCAATCTTGCGCTGATCATATGCGGCGTTGCGGGATTCATTCAGCCAACGGTTTCGGCGCTGCTTCACAATATGTCCACACTGGGGATCAGCCTGCACAGCATGACAGACCTTTTGCCCGACGGTGGCAGCGAAAAAAACAAAAATTTGTGATTTTTGACCATTTGATTTTTTGGCTCTTCGGTGCTATAATTAAATAACATCGTGCAGCGAATGCGTAAGTCCGGATCAGTGTCTTTCCGGGCTTGCGCATTATTTTTTGCACGCAGGAGGATCTTATGGAAGAAAAAAATCAATCTTTTCTCGGAGAAAGTCCGATAGGAAGGCTTATGCTGAAATATGCCGTTCCGTGCGTTATATCATTGCTTGTCGGCGCTCTGTACAATATCGTTGACCAGATATTTATTGCCAATGCCGATTATCTCGGGTCATACGGAAATGCAGCAAATACCGTAGTTTTTCCTCTGACGGTTATTGCGCTTGCCGTTGCGGTCATGATAGGCGACGGCTGCTGTGCATTTGTGAGCATTCACCTCGGCAAAGGCGAAAAGGACAAAGCGCGTCGCAGTGTAGGTAATTCCGTGGTACTTGCTGTCATTTTGGGTATTGTGCTTGCGGCGATCTATCTTATATTTGACGACCTACTCATCACACTGTTCGGCGGTACCGTGAGCGACGAAACATTCAGGCTTTCGAAGGAGTATTTTCTTTATATATCGCTCGGAATACCGTTTTATATGTTCGGACAGGCGATGAATCCGGTGATACGTGCCGATGGAAGTCCGAAATTTGCTATGGTTTCAACTCTTGCGGGATGCGTGATAAATATCATCCTCGATCCGATCTTCATATTTCTCTTCCGGTGGGGTATGATGGGGGCTGCTGTTGCTACAGTCGCGGGGCAGATCGTTACCGCTGCGCTGGCTGTGTGGTATCTTTGCCATATGAGGTCTGTTAAGATATCAAAAGAGGATTACATGCCTAAGACGAAAGTAATAACACGAACCCTGATGCTGGGCTTGTGCAGCTTTCTTTCGCAGATATCGCTCGTTGCAGCAATGGCTGCCGATAACAACATGATCAGAAAATATGGCGCGCTCGACGCGGTGTTCGGTCTTGAGGAATATGCACATATCCCGATGGCGGTTGTCGGTATTGTCATGAAGGTCTTTCAGATCGTGATATCGGTGGTCGTCGGTATGGCAGCCGGGTGTATTCCCATAGTCGGGTACAACATCGGAGCGGGGAAGAACGGGCGCGTTAAAAAAACGTTTACCTATCTTCTGACTGCCGAGGCTGCGGTGGGCATCGCGGCGCTCATTGCGGTCGAAGTCTTCCCGCGTGCATTTCTTGATCTTTTCGGTGCGGCAAACGAAAGCGCATACTATACAGATTTCGGCATAAAGTCGTTCCGCGTTTACCTTTGCATGATCGTTTTTGCCTGCGTGAACAAGGCGACATTTATTTTCCTTCAGGCAATGGGGAAAGCCGTGGAATCGACCGTGCTTTCAATGATAAGAGAGATAGTTTTCGGAGTAGGACTTGTTCTTGTGCTGCCGGTGTTTTTCGGACTTGACGGCGTACTTTATTCGATGCCCGTAGCGGATGTGCTCACATTTGTTGTGGCTGTTATCCTTATAATATCAACGTACAAAAAATTGAATAGTACAGCGAGTAAGATTGTCTGAACGGTAAGGTATATAAAACACGGCGTCAACTGCGCATACGCGCGGCTGACGCCGTGTATTTAATTATTTGCCGAAATAGTTTACGGCGAGTATGGCGGCACCGAGGATAACAAGTATTGCGCCGGTAATTCGGTTGAGCGTTTTTGGGCTTGCTTTGTTGGCGAAAACCGCTGCTATCTGCGCAAACACAAGGGTGCTTATAACGCATATCGCCAGAGCTTCTGTATCCGGCATGCCGCCTATGGCAAAATGACTTGCCGCTCCGGTGAGCGCCGTGGCGCTCATTATAAACACGCTTGTGCCGACGGCAGTTTTAAGCTCGTAGCCGAGTACGGATGTCAGCACGAGCAGCATCATCATTCCGCCGCCGGCTCCGACAAAACCGCATATAAAGCCCACAAGCGAGCCGCAAATGACCGAGCGTATTGCTTTTTGCTTTACCGTGGCGGATTCGAAGCGTTTTTTCGGCTCGACGACCGGTTTTATTATAAACTTGATGCCGAGCAGCAGAGTCATAAATACGGAAAAGTTGCCCATGGTCGTTTTCGGGACTATGCTTGCAACATAGCTGCCGACTGTCGTGAAGCACAGCACCGATATCATCATAATGATACCGTTTTTAATATCAATATTTTTGTTTTTTCCGTATGTTACAGCCGATGCAGCACTTGCGAGAACGTCACTTGCAAGTGCTATGCCCACTGCCATGTAAGGATCGATACCGAGAAAAGTGATGAGCATCGGACTTATCACCGCTGCGGCGCTCATACCCGCAAAGCCGGTGCCGAGCCCCGCACCGAGACCGGCGATCATGCAGATGATGATTTTAAACATCGCCACTCTCCCCCTGCTCGAATAAGCGTATGTTTTCCTCAAGCTTGTCCGTCATACGCTCAAACGATGCAAGTTCTTCCTGCGTTATACCGCTGCGCAGCATTACAGCAAAGCGTGACTGCATATCACGTCCCTCGGTGATTATCGGCGCCGCCTTTTCGGTCGGAACGAGCCGACGTATACGCCTGTCCGAGCTGTCGTTCTCACGCTGCATATATCCGCCGGTTATCAGCGTTTCAACGGCTACCGAGGCAATGCCGCTTTTTATTCCGCGGATCGCACAGATGTCGCGCGCTGTGTTATTTTGCGGGTTGTTGGCGCAGAAAAGCAGCACGTCAAAGCAGGTCTGGTTGATGCCGTATTTGCGGCATATGGGCGTCGAAAGTCCCGCATAGATATTTGCAAGCTTTCTTCCTATGGCGATCATTTTGAGGGCAGACATTATGTACCTCCGAATATTCTAATATTAGAACATTCGATATTATATCATTATAATTTGCCGGTGTCAAGTACTATCAGTTTTTTTAGTTGAAAATTTTGATAATGATGACGCAAAGGGACGGCATGCGCTGACCCTTCTTCGCGACAACTCCGAAATTTATCAGAGAATGAACATTCTGACGATGCTGTTTAAGAGGTCATATAAGCCGTGTCCCCAAGCGACGCCGATATAACCGCAATCTTTTATTTTGTATTTTGCAAAACCAAATACAAGTCCTATGCCGAATGTAAATAGTACCTGAATTATATTTCCGTTGATGATATGCCACAAGCCGAACAGGAAAGCTGCGATCACAACACCGATCCACCGGTTCTTTTCAAATAAACTTACAAAGGTATCTTGCAAATATACTCGAAATATAAATTCCTCCACCGGACCGATAATCAACAGATAGAACAAAAGATCATAAGTAAAGACAAACCACGAAGGATCCGTATGACTTCCTATCAACGAAAAACCGCAAAGAGCCGGGATAATGGCAATTACAACGCTAAGAATAAGTGCAATCACGGTACCAATCAAATATTGACGTTTGTTTTTGAGGTCAATATTGATTTTCATATCTGTTAATTTCATTGCGATCAATGCAATCAGTCCATTTAACAGATTGATGAATACCTGCGCAATGATCTTAAATGCAGTTATGTTTATGTATTTTATAAATCTTGCACTGAATGTGACTGCACATATCATTGCAAGCGACAAAGAAAAAATAACAATATTTCGCCTTGTAAATTTCAAAGCTTTACCTCCTAATCCCGATTTGCGGGGTACAGTATAATGCATTTAGTATAAAAAACCACCGTAATTCTATCAAACTACGGTGGAATTATGTGGTAGGACTATAAAATAGATTTTTTCGCCTTTTTGGGGTTAGTATTTGTTCCCTTACGAAAAATCTTGAACTTTCAAAGTTGGGTGCGGAGGTGAGCCGCTGTCATTCGTTCAGCGGCTGCACCGATTTAAGACCGCCTTTGAATATTACAGTAATCTGTTCTTTTGAGTCCACTACTACGCATTCGAGTAGTTGGCGGACGATTTGGTCATCGTATTCCATCGGACGGTTCTTTATGCCGTCAAGTATCGTGTAGATGTCATCGAGTCGGGATTTTGCGTTTTCTCGCCGCTGCTCAGCGTCGGCTATGCTGTCGAGCTGCTGTTGCAAGCGGCTTTTTTCATTCATAAGCCGAGTTGCGGTTTCCTCATCAAAGGCTTCGATGGTGTCGGTGGATACCCGGTCGAGCATCTTTTTGAATTCTGCGTCGATTTCGGCGATCCGTATCTGTAGGTCGATGCTGTTATCCTCGCTCTTTTCTCCCGCCAAGCCCATGCCGATGTGCAGCTTCAGTGTTCGCAATACCTCGGCATTTTGGTTGGCGATTTCCATGATTGCCGCCATCACAGCCCGTTGCAGTATGCTTTCCTCTACGGATGGCGAGTTGTGACAGTATTTCTTGGCGTATTCAATGCGGTTGATGCATCGCCACACGATTTTCTTTTTGCCGCCTGCCGTCCATGTGCATCGGCGGTAGGCGGATTTGCATTCGCCGCAGACGAGCAGTTCTGTCAGAGCGTATTTGCTTGAGTATTTGCCTTGTTCGGTCTTGGCTTTTCGGCTGATCTTGCGTTTGCCGGAGCGCCTTGCGAGTTCCTCCTGAGCCCTGCCGAAGGTAGCCGAGTCGATAATGGCAGGGTGGCTGTTTTCCACATAGTATTTCGGGCGTTCGCCGTTGTTGACTCTGACCTTTTTACTGATGCAGTCAGTAATGTAGGTCTTATTGATGATGGCATCGCCTTTGTATCTCTCGTTGGAGAGAATGGACTGTATCGTGGAAAACTGCCACTCTGCTTTTCCCGTCGGGCTTTTGATGCCCTTTTCTTCAAGTAGTTTGGCAATTCCTTTTAAGCTGTCGCCTGCGAGGAAGCGGTCATATATAAGGCGGATCGTTTCGGCTTCTTCGGGGACGATTTCGGGTTGTCCGTCCTCGCCCTTGCGGTAGCCGAGGAAGTTCTTGTATCTGAATACTACCTTGCCTTCACGGGCGGACTGCGCCTTGCCCCATTTAATGTTGGCGCTGATATTTTCCGATTCGCTTTGGGCGATGCTGCCGTAGATCGTAATGTAAAACTCGGCACCGGGCTGATTGCTGTGGATGCCCTGCTCCTCGAAGTACACATCGACACCGAGGTCATTGAGCAGGCGGACATACTTCAAGCAGTCCACCGTGTTCCGCGCGAACCGGGCAATGGATTTCGTGATGATCATGTCGATTTTCCCTTGTTTGCAGCGGCGGATCATGCGGTTGAATTCATCTCGGTTTTTCACACTTGTGCCGGAGATGCCCTTATCGGCGTAGATACCTTCAAGCGTCCATCCGTTTTCGGAATTGATGCGTTCGGTATAGTGCTGCACCTGATTTTCATAACTGTTGAGCTGTTCCTCCTGCTTAGTGGAAACGCGGCAGTATGCCGCCACCCGCAGGACTCGGCAATGGGTTTTCACGCTTTCTCTGACCGATACGGTTGGTTCGATTATCCGCACCACTCTCGGCGGGGATACAACAGTCTGTTCCATTGTCTGACTCCTTTCGTATGATTTGTCCGTTCAGCAGTATGATATCTGCTGTCTTGTCGGTGTACAGGCGTATTTCGCTGACCGTGCGGTTCAGCCGCTCGGCGATGTCTGCCGTACTGCCAAGTTCGGCTTTCAGCCTTTGTACGGCGCAGCACCCGTTGCCGAGTTCTTTATATTTCCGGGCGAGGCATTCCGTCATTTTGCTTCGCAACACCGCCTTGTCTATTTCCGCCATGTCAAGCATTCGGCTGATCTCGTTATTCAGCCGTATTACCTCGGTGCTCGGTTCGTAGGGTGATTCGACAGGCAATGTGATACTGTCGGCGGTTACCGTGCCGAGAAGGTCGGCGAGTGCGGTCAGCAATTCGGCATCGGATATCTCGATCCGCAGACGGCAGGCCGTGTTCTCACAAGTCCAGCGCTCTTGGCATTTGCATCGGCTGTCGTGTCGGCGGCGCATTCGGTCGCCGCAGCTTGGGCATCGGACGGGGACGGTCAGCTTGAATATGTCCTGTGCTTTGTCCGTGTTCTTTTGTGTGTTGCGCCCATGCTTTGTTTTCTGTATTTTCTCATAGGTCGCTTGGTCGATGATAGGCGGATACACCTCTGTGCCGAGGTACTTTGTATTATCAATGAGGTGTTTGAGCCGCCCCTTGTTCCAGCCGGTAACGCCGTCCCTGTATTCGATTTTCTCTCTGTTCAGCTGCTCGGCTATGGTCAGCATAGAGGAGCCGTCAAGGTAGGCAGCGTATATCCGCTTAAGCACCTTGTTTTCCTGCGGCTCTATGACGATAACACCGTCTTTACAGCAGTAGCCGTAAGGCAGGGTTCTGTTTTTCATTCGGGTTTCACCGTCCTTTCTTGGGGATTTGCTCAGTCAGTGCAATGCCGCCGATGAGCTTGAAGGTCAGTTGTTCACTGCTGTCCACCGTGATGCTCTTGACGATTTCGTCAAACAGCCCGTTGTCAAACTCGACGGTCGGCTCGTATTCATCGAGGATGCCGTTCAAGTCTTTGAGGGTGGCGAGCAGTTGGTCGTTCTCATCCTCTGTGAGCTTTTGCCGCCGTTCGATGCGCAGCTCGGTGAGGCGGTTGCCGATCTCCGAAGTCTGCATGGCGTAATCGGCGGCGTTCATAGCGCCGCTTGTGTGCAGCCTTGCAATGACATGGTTCTTTGCACCGAGGTCGGCGATTTCTCTGTCTATCTGCCGTATGCGTTCCTGATTGCGGCTTGTGCGGTCCTGCATGGTTTCCATTTGGTGGATCAGCGTACCGAGCAGTACGGTTCGGTAGGTTTTCAGCTTGATAACCATATCGGTGAATATATCGTATACGATATCCTCACGCACATGGCGGTGTTGACAGTCGGTTGCACCGGACGAGCGGCAGGAGCATATCCAATGCGCCTTGCCGTTTACCACCTGATGTCGGAAGACTCTGCCGCATTCGGGACAGCGCAGCTTTCCGGTCAGCGGATAGGACTTTCTTTTGCATCTTTCCGTTTTCCGTGAGCGCAGCAGGTTCTGTGCCGCCTGAAAGGTTTCTCGGCTGACGATGGCAGGGTTGCTGTTCTCCACATAGTATTGCGGCAGCCGTCCGTCGTTTTTCATTTTCCGAAACGGCAGGGTTTCGGTGGTGTAGCTTTTCTGCAGGAGCGCATCTCCCATATAGCGTTCATTGTTCAATACATAGTTGATGGAACTCGGCAGCCATTTTTCGTAGCCGTGCTTCCGCGGTATGCCGTCCTCATTCAGCATTTTTGCAATGGCAAGCGTTCCGTATCCTTGGAGGTATAGATCGAATATGCGCCGTATGACCGCCGCCTCCGTTTCGTTGACGGTCATCTGCCCGTCCTTGAGGTCAAAGCCGTAAGCCGGACAGGTGCAATTGAAGTCACCGGACTGCATCCGCTTTTGATAGCTCCAACGCAAATTCCCCGATATGTTCACACTTTCTTGCTGTGCGGCCATACCGGGGAATGTTACGATCATTTCCATATTCAGTTTTTCGGTGTCGATGCCCTGTTCCTCGAAATACACGCTCACGCCGATCTCTTTGCACATCCGCAGCAGTACGAGCAGCTCCTCGGTGTTCCGTGCCAATCGGGAAACCGATTTGACGATGATGCGGTCGACCTTGCCTTTCCTGCAGTCGGCTATCAGCCGATTCAGCTCGTCCCGCTTTTTCATCTCGGTTCCCGTGATGCCCTCATCGGCATAAATGTCGACAAGCTGATATTCGGGATGCTTCTTGGCATAGGCGCTGTAGTAGCGGATCTGTGCGGCGAAGGAGTGGAGCTGGTCGGTAGAGTCGCTCGACACCCGGCAGTACGGGGCTAACCGAAGCCGTTCGGCTGTCTGCTTCTTTGTGCTTGTGATTTCAGTAATGTTCATGTCTTTCTCCTTTCCGCAAGGGGTTACCTTGCTGTTATTCGCCTTTTGGCACGACACACCATACCACAATAGTTCGAATACTTCCAGCGGTTTTTCGCAAAAACCTGAGAATTAAGATTTCAGACACAAATAAGATCAGCGCCGTAGTGCTCGGCACTGATCTGAGTGATTCTTTCGTATTCATCCTCGGTTATGAGTTGCATGGCGAGGAGCATTTTTAATAGGCTTACACTGTAAGCGAATGATGTATTGTTGATGTCGGTTCTTTTATCCATTGAGCAGTTCCTCCAGGTATTTGATGCCGAGGCTCACTACAATGGCACGGTCAACGGCGGCGAGGGTTTTGCCGTCGAGCCTGCCGATGTATTCGCCGAGCCTCGCTTTGTCTATCGTCCTGATTTGTTCGAGCAGGACGGTGGATTCGGTTTTAAGCCCTTTCGCCATGATTTTCACATGGGTGGGCAGAGCCGCTTTTGTCTTTCTGCCTGTGATCGCCGCCACGATGGTGGTGGGGCTGTGCCTGTTGCCGATGTCATTTTGTAAAATCAAGGACGGGCGCGTTCCGCCTTGCTCACTGCCGAAGCCTGCGCCGAAGTCAACGGCATAGATTTCACCTCGTTTGATCTCTTTCATATTAGCCTCCGTTTTAAGTAAAAGGCGGCCGGGTGCTTTTGGGCAAACGACCGCCTTGGTATTTGTATCAATCGTTCTTGGTTCTGTCCGTATTTGTCCACGACGCCCCGAACAAGGGAACGCATCCTCCGGCAATGCATTTTGCCTCATGGGAATCTCACCCCTCCCAGGATCTCTGCGAGGTGCTCTCATTGGTTGCGACGGCTCACGGCACTTTTTTGTGCCGCTTCAACGCTCGACCTGTGACTGAGCACAAGTATCATTATTGCTTCTGCCTGTCATGGCCTTCAGTGCGGATGCGCCGCACCGTCCGACTCAAAAGGTCGTGTGGCTTATCGGCTCTCGCCGACGGCAGAAGGAAGGTAAAGAATGCGCTGTGCTATTCGGTTTTCAAAGAACGGGCGGAGGCTATTGAGAAAGCCCCCTCACTTTTCATGGTAAAAAGTGAGGGGGCCTACAACCGAAATTTTTATTTTTCTAAAAGATTTTTGAGCTTTACTCTGATTTTGGCGATCCGCTTGCTGATTGCCTGCTGAGATACGCCGTAGATTTCCGCAAGCTCAGTACCGGGAATATCGGCGTAATAATGGCGGTAGATGAGAAGCTGTTCCTCATCGGTCAGCTTGAGGATGGCTTCCTTGAGCTTGTCCGTCATAATGCTTTCCACTACGGTGTCGCATACATCCGGCTGCTCTGCTATGAGGATATCCTCACCGTTGAATTCATCGGTGGTCAGAGCGTTATAGGAAACATCGCCGTTTCTTGATGCGCGTCTGTCAATATAGATTTGACGATTCCGCTGGCGGTAATATTCCTCATAATCCTCTTTTGATACCTCCATCAGACTGCCGTATAAGGGCAGGAACAGCTTGTCCGCATATAACGGGCAGATTTGCTCACGGCGACGGAATTCCTCATAAGTCAATTCCGTATACCCGCCGTTTTCTATAATATAAACCGCTTTGGGTTCTTTTTTCACTGTTATGTACCTCCGTTCAATCGTTTTTTTGTTAGGTCAAAAACGATTGATACGGAGGGCTTCGACAGCCTACCGCAAACTTCGACAGTACGCCGCCGTTTATACAAACGCAGAAAGCCAAGCCACTTTGAAATTCCGAAATAACAGATTTATCGTTGGTCTTTTGCAGATATCGTATGGAATTCTGTTGACCGCAGAGGTCAAAAAAATATAGGTGTCTGTGTGTTTGCGCAAAGACAGCCTTTGCTATTTCAACACCTGTTTCTTTCCTGTATTCTTTTTCATTCTTTCACCTTGTCGCTTGAAAACGGCAGGGCGCCGCTTTTTATGGCACTGCGTTGTGTTGAGCTTCGTCGATTGATTCTGCAAGGCTAAACATCGTGGTCACCTCCTGTTACGGTATTCGGGGAAACAAAAAAGCGACTGCGCTATGCTTTAAGGCATAGTACAGCCGCATGAGGGCGTGCATATAAAAACCGTTTTGTTAAGACGGCCTTGGGTGTTGCGTTTCGCTTATGTACATGATTGTTAGGGGCTTCTCCTTGTTTTCATAATTACCTCGCTGTATTTGGTATCTGTTGATATCAGTGTATCCGCTGCCGGGGCAAAAGTGAAGAGTGCATAAGTGTGATATACGCAGTATACATGGAATCCGGCAAAAAATTGTTGGGTTATGACCGAGACATTGCTTATTTCTCAAAAACAGTCGCCAAGGAAAGAAATACGGCACAGCGGTTTTTATGCCCTCTGTGCCGTATTTGCGATGTTTCCGTGATGGATCGTTAATTATTACTTATCTTTGATTATTTGACGGAATGTCTTTTCCTCTTATCAAATACCGTTACACCTGTCAGAACACCGCCGCTGATAGCCGGTGGTCTTGCATCCTTTTAAATTCGAACAATCATCCGAATTAAATAAGTTTTTTCTTCCTTACAATCGCCGCAACAAGCGAAACAATATTCCAAAGAAGAGACACTCCGGAAAGAGAAACTGCTGCGGTTGCAAGAGGCTTGGAAACACTGACTTTATCGCTGATCGCGGAAATGTTGCCGGCGTTCAGCGTTGTGTTGTCGGTCAGGGTTATTATCAGGTCTCCACCGTCGTCAATGCGGCATCCTTTAATACCGAGACCGTCTTTTCCGTCCTTGCCATCTTTGCCATTGGTACCATCTTTACCATTAACACCATCTTTCCCGTCCGTTCCGACGATTTTTCCGAGATTGGTTATAACTCCGTCGGTAAAGGTGAGGATAAGATTACCGTCTGCGTCGATATGAGCGGACTTGATTCCGGTACCGTTAATGCCGTTGGTTCCTGCAGTACCGGCTTCGCCCTTTGCACCGACTACTTTCCCGAGGTTATGCACAGTGTCGTCGGTAAGGGTGATGATTAGATTGCCGTTTTCATCGATTTCGGTGGTTTTTACACCGACTCCGACATTGCCCGTATCGCCCTTGTCACCTTTATCTCCGGTCACCCGTCCGGCATTGTGTACGGTCTCATCGGTAAGAGTGATAATTAAATTGCCGCTTTCATCAATCATAACGGATTTAACACCAATGCCATTCACGCCCTGTTCGCCTTTATCTCCGACTACCTTTCCGAGGTTATGCACGCTGTTGTCTGTAAGTGTTATGACCAGATTTCCGTTTTCATCAATTGCGACGGATTTAACTCCTACTCCTGCGGCACCGGGAACACCTTGTTCGCCCTGACTTCCGTTATCTCCGGTGACCTTTCCGAGGTTTAACACCGTGTCGTCGGTAAGAGTAATAATGAGGTTTCCGCTTTCGTCAATAATTGCTGATTTGATTCCGATGCCGGTATCACCCTTGTCGCCTTTTACATTTTCAACGATTACGGAAAGAAGGGTGTCTCCGTCCACCGTAAAGGAAACTTCGGTCTTGTTGGTTTCGGGACTGAATTCGCCGCCGATGTACCAGCCTTTGAGGATATATGACGGCTCAAGCACGATACTCGCAACAAGAATTGTGCCTTCACGAATTTTACTGCCGCTTGTGATTTTTTCATTTTTGCTGCGCACTGTCAGCACACAGCCCTCAATCATTGTCGGGAAGGTGACGGTGTATTCCGGAATTTCCTCTACCGCCACACGGATATGCGTTTCCATCTTGATTCTGCCGGTCTTGTAGGTATAGCTCCCGTCGCCGTTATCGGACCAGCTCTCTGTGTCGGCAAGACGGTATCCATCCTTCGGCTTGACGGTTACGGTGATTTCATCGCCGAAATTGACATTTTGACCGCTTTCAAAATCCGATGTCCCGTTTTTAACGGTAATTTCGGCGTTCTTATTCGGCATATCAACTGTGACCGTATATTTTTCGATCTCCGTAAAGTATACCTTGATATCGGTTTGGGTATCAACGGTGAGCTCATACTCGTACATATCGTAAAGCCTGTTATCTGTTATTACCGTGTCGGGAATTCCGTTTTTGGTGATAACGAGCTTTTGCACCCTATAGCCTTCTGCCGCCTGAGCGATGAAGTTGATTTTCGTTCCCACGGGAACAGCGGTACCGGACTGATAGGTCTGCTTTGTTGCCGCCATACCGGTTTCGTTGCCGCTTGCAACGGAATAGGTCAGCTTCACGGGTCTGTCGGTTTCGGAAACTCTTTCAAATTCCGCTTCGACGGTGTATCTTGTTGAGCCAAGGGTAAGCGTGTAGGTATTTGAGCCTGCCGCGTTAACAATATCCGTATTGTTTTCGGCATCTGTTATTCTCCACGACTTCAGTGTATAGCCGTTTTGCGGAACGGCGGTAAATGTTACATCGCCGGTCACCGTGCCGCCCGGAGCAGGCAGACCTGTTTCACCGACCTTTGCGGTAACTGTTCCGAGAAGGTCTTCGCCGTTCTTATATTCGCCGACAAAGATGACCTCAGCCGAATCGAATGTTTTTCGTGTGGATACGAATATGTTAGCTTCGCCGCCCAGTGCAAACGCGCACTCTATGTTGCCGTTGAGGTCGGGTCTGAATACAGTCTCTTCTCCGCCGTTATCAAGAGTCAGCGACACAAGTTCAAAGTGCCGGTTCTTTGGCGAAACTCTGATTTTAATAATATCGCTTTCATTGATCTCATCGCCCGATTTAATATTAACATTGCCGAGGTGCCGCACACTGATATCGGCGGCTTTCTCGTTGTCGATTTTATAGTTGACCTTATAGTCTCTCTTTGCTGTTGTTATGGTTGCAGAGTTTGACCAGGCACTTTCCTTATCCTTTCCGTCTACCTTGCAAACGGTTGTAAGCACATATTCGTACTCTGTATTGGTTTTAAGTCCGGAAATGTCATAAGAGGTCGTGCCGACAGGAATAAGATTTGAAATCCTGTTATATTCACCGTTTTCAACTTGATAAAGATAGTAGCCCTCCGCATCCGGCCAGCCGGGAGTTTTATCGGGCTGCGACCAAGTAAGGCGTATCTCGTCTTCGTCAAGCAGTTCTGCCTCAAGGTCGACCACTGCCGGTGAAGGAGCACTGAGATTTGTCAAGTTATAGCCTATAAAGATGGTCTTGTTGTTTTCATCGCCGTAAAGGTGTCGGAACCACTGACCGAGCGTCCAGTCAAAGGTATATTGCGTGTATACGTTTTGAGGGATTCCGTTTGAGGCAAGATCCGGACCGTCGATATCATTGACCACGCCGGTACAGCCTTCGGACGATGTCGTTGTGGTGGATACGCCCGAGCCGTTGCTGTAGCTCAAACTGGTTTCAAAACCAACATCATGCGAGAATAGTATACCATCGCCGAATACACCGAAGCTGATGGAGAAGTTGAAATAAAAACCGTGCGACATTTCTTCGGAAACGGATTTTATATTGCTTTTTCCCCACGAAACCTCGTTAAGACCGCCGTTATGTCCGAGTCGAATGGCGAGCTTACTGAGCTGCTCTGCACCCAAATGGCTGTAAACGCCCCAGCCGAGCTGATTGTACATAAACGGGTTGCCCTCGTTTCCGTCAAGCCAGTTTGCCGCTTTATCTATTTTTACCAAGGGATAATAGTATTTTTTATCTTTGTCTGTTTTATCCGATTCCCTTATGACGGCATGATAGTTCTTGTTATTCATATAACCGTTATACTCATCAACAAAGCCGTTGTAGTCGTCAACGCTCAGCTGCTGATATACCGGCTGCTGCGGAATGGAAAGCGTTATGGCGGTATCTCCCGACCATTTGCCGTTTTCGTCCAGTATCTCATAGGCGTAGATAAATACAGGCGTTCTGGACACAAGCACCGTGTTGTACGCCCGTGCCTTAACCGTCAGGGAATATTCCTTCTGCAGAGCCGTGGAATAGGTTTTACTCCATTCAAGCGAGTAGCCTGCCGAGATGTTCACCTCAACGGGGGCGAGAAGCCCTCCGTAAGAGTAAGACATTCCGACGCTGAAGGAAACATTGTTCGATGAGGACTGCTCCAACTCGAAACTCTCTGTGATTGTATATGCGGTTTCGTTTTCGCCGGAGTCACTCAGCGCGGAGAAATACGGCGCAGCCTGTATGACTGCCTTGACCTCCGGGTCGCTGTAGGCATAGCTTACGCCCTTATATTTGGCTATAACACCGTCCTGGTTTCTGTCGCAGGCGGTGAGAAGTACCTGAGCCGTACAGCCGTAGTAATCACCGTACGCTTGGTTCGGACTCCAGTATGACAATGTCAGGTCAAAGCCGTTTGCCGCCTCATAGCTGTCGCTTGTATCCGGATAGGTTGCGGAAATCATACCCTTGCTGAAGGAATATTTATCCTCGTTACCGGTTTCGGCAGAGGTTACAAACACAATCTGCTCACGTCCTGCATTGTTGCCGTCAAAGTTTCCGACGGCAACCGAGCGGAAGAATTCTGTCTTACCGCCGATCTCGCCCTCAAACCAGAAGTTGTTTGTGCTGCCGTTTGAGTTTGTGCGGAAAGAATATTCGTTTGAAGTGAGCTTGTAAAGTTCTCCGGTCTGGGCATTATAGTTGTACAACGTGCCGTTGATAAAGACGAAATCTGCGGCGCTCGCACCGTTAAAAGCAACAGCCTCTACCGCTAAAGGCGAAACAACTTCTTTAGTTCTGGAACCGGCCTTCGTCCAACCGTTGGAAGCCATCACCTTATATTCGGATTGTACAAAGCCTCTGTTTCCGTTATTAAGGAGCGTTGTATATGCAATTTCGGATGAAGAAGTCGATGCAACAGACAAAGTGATACCAGCGACACTGGCACGTAAGCCCGCAACAAGGATATCTTCATATCCGTCGTTGTTGAAGTCTCCTGCCGTGATGCTGCAGGCGTTCATGCTGTTACTATTAAAAACAACATTATTTCGGACTTCTCCCTCCGGGCAAACATAGAATTTTTCATCGGCGTCGCCGTCCACAAACGAGGAGCCTCCGCCGGAAGAACTACCGCCGGCTTTTCCATATTTAATTTTTACCTGAGGACGATATAAATTCAAATTGCGACTGTTTACATTGTTTATGAAGAAATAGGACAGCACGGCGATGTCATCGATTTGGTCGCCGTTAAAATCGCCCACCACCATGTCTACGCCCAGCTTATGAAATCGGTTGTCAAAGGTTGGGCCAGAGTTTCCGTACATGCTGTCACCATTTGCCCCTGGGTCCGTGGGACTTCCAACAGTGGTGTGATATAATTTTTTGTAGGAGTCATGAAGCATATCATTGCCGAAGCCGAGTTTTTTGCCTTCTCCCATAATGCTTGTGTTATTTAATAATACAAAGCTGTTTTTGCCGGTAAAGGAATATTCATACAGAAAGCAGCCGACAAAAGGTTCGTAATCAAAAGTCTGCATCAAACCTGTCGAGCGTTTTGTGTGCGGAACATAGATGATCAGCGTGTCCTTGCCGTCTCCGTCAAAGTCGCCTGCGGTAATGTTCAGATAGGCGTTGGTTTCAAGGTTTAGAGCACGAATAAGGCCTTTGTTGTCAAACATCCAGTTCATTTCGCCGACCCACTGTTTGCCTTTATATTCTCCCGTTCTTGTATCATATATATGAAGATAGACCTGCTTATCCGACTTATCAAGACCTACATAGGCAACATGGTCTCTCCTGCCTGAGCCGAACGGGTCAAAGGAAACGGACTGGACAAACGCATAGTATGTCTGAAGCGCACTGATGTCCATATTGGGCAGAGAGGCATCGGAAGCGGTTCCTTTTTTGGAAATAAAGTTCTTGAGAGACTCCGGGGTTCCTACATCCGCAATTTTGCCTGTTGCGGACGTGCCGTATGTCTCAAAATAAAGCAGTTCGTTTTTTTCAACCATTGCAAAGGGACGGCCGACATCATACCCGTAAGGGTTGGTTGTATTGTCAAAGCCAGCGGGTTTTGTGTTTTTCATCAGAGTATTAGCGGCATCCGATGAAAACTGCGGCTCACTCGGGTCGGCGGCAAAGACCGACAGGGGCAGACATACTGCGATCATTATGACCGACAGCAGCGCGCATAGCGAGCGCTTCAGAATGAGTTTTTTGTACATAGAGAGTCCTCCTTTTCTTTTCACGGGGGAAAGATTGTTTTCGGGCGGGGATTTGACGCAGCAAATCATAAAGTATTCTGTTATACTTCCTCTCTTACATTATATCAAATTATGTCGGCCTCTGTCGTGTCGTTTACGCTGTATATCGGTTGTTTACGCTGTAGACGGGGTGAAGCGTGAAATATCTCTTGCAAAACGAGAAAAAAGCCAGTAAAATAATGATGAAAAGTTCGGCGCTCCGAGTTATGAAGTTGAATGGAAAGGAATGAAATTTCGAATATGAAACGCTGCCTGCAGGTTGTTTGTACTGCCGTTTTTATACTGCTTTGTTTGGGGACAATGCGTTTTCTGCAGTTTTTTATTAAGACGGACATGTCGATTCGCTATATTGATTGGCAGTCCTCTGTCAAAATTGAGACAGACGGCTCCGAAAGTTCGTTGGATTATACCGTTGTGCCTCAAACAGGGGAGAGTTTTCGGCTTGAAACTGTTTTTCCGCCGACAGAGGAAAACGGGAATCTGGTGTTTGAAACGGCAGGGTTGGAGCTTACGGTTTGTATCAACGGAGTTGAGGTATGGCACTCCTCGTCCGCTGTCCCTGCAGGGGCAGCGGGACAGACACAGGCAGTAATTCCTATGCCGAGAAATGAAGAATGCCATGTCACAATGACATGTGTAGTTAAAAGTACAACCAGCTTGGTGTTTCCTCCGGCTGCTCGCTTTGTACCAGTAGAATACGATGCGACTGAGAGCTATGCATATGCTAATTTTTACGGAATTCCCGCCGGCGTAACCGCAGCGATTTCACTTCTTGTGGCGGGTATATTTCTTTTGGGAGTTGCACACAAAAAGCCCGACTGGAGTCTGATTCCGCTGCTTCTTGCGGCTGCCGGTCTTACGGCACAGTGGATTACAAAGGGAATGGGCTATTTCTTCCTGAATAACCGGTTGGTCGATTTTCTTATCCGCCGGGAGGTTGGCTTCTTCTTTATACTGTTACTGATTCTCTTTCTTGCAATGAACCGACAGCGGAAATTTTGGAAGTATTTTGGAATCACTACGGCGGTCAGCTTTACTACACTGTTGATTGCTTTCGGAATATCTGCCGCCGTAAATGGGTATCTTGCAGGATATATCGTGCAGATGTTCCGTGATACAGTTGAGCTTGGGCATTATGGGGAACTTTTGTATTGGATTACCGTTTGGCTGACTGCTGTTTGTGCTGTAATTTCTACATATGCAGTGATGTGCGCCTTTGTCACGCAGCGAACGGAAACACAGGCGCTCCGCCTGCACAATCAGCTGATTCTGGACGGATATCGTGCCATCGAAAGCAAAATGAGGGCAAGTGAGGCAATCAGGCATGAGGAAAGACACAGAATTGTTGCCTTGGAGTCGGCTTACAAAAAGGGAGACTATGAAACTCTGGGCAAAATGCTGCAGGATATGAGAGGACAGTGCGAGCACCTGGCGCAAACACACTTTTCCAAAAATTTCGTTGTCAATGCTATTTTGCAGGATGCTGCCTACAGAGCGGCACGGGCGGGAATATCATTTGATGCCACTGCTTCGGTGTCCGCAGAGATTCCGATTTCCGAAAATGAACTGTGCGCGCTGCTTATGAATATGTTGGATAATGCTATAGAGGCGGCCTCGCGCTGCACGGAAAAAAGCTTTATCCGATTCAAGGCAGAGGAACGAAACGGTTTTCTCGCCGTAAAATGTGAGAATTCGTTTATTGAAGAGCCAAAACAGGATAAGAACGGGCAGTATATTTCTACAAAGGATGAAAAGGAAAGTCATGGCTTTGGATTAAAGCTTATGAACGCTGTCGCAGAGAAATATCACAGTATGCTGGATATTTTTATTTCGGATGAAAATGTTTTTACTGTTCAGACCGCTTTAAGAATTCCGAAAAAATAATAAAATCAGCGGGTGTCATTCATTTGAAAATGACACCCGCTGATTTTATTGATTTATATATCGTATAAATGCGCTTTGAAAGGCTTTATAGTATGTACGCCCCACAGGAAGCATATCACCATTTCGAAGCGTTAGGTCCGTCCGTCCGATTTCCTTTACTCTGCTCAGATTCACCAGAAAGCTGTTATGACAACGTGAAAAATGGCCTTTTGGAAGCTGTTTTTCAAACTCGGTAAGAGAAAGATAATAGGTGTTGCTGTTTCCGGAACTTTGATGAATGATTATGTTGTGGTTATAACTTTCTACATAACGTATTTCCGACACGGAGAAATGCAGTATCTTATTACCGATGCTAAGCGTGACTGCTTTGGGTAAGTAATTCAATTTAAGATCCGTACGGATTGCATTTGCCAGTGCTTCCCGGCAAATCGGTTTAAGAAGAAAATGAATGGGCTGTACATCATAGCCCTCGGAAAGATAATTGTCGCATGCGGTCACAAATATAATTGAAATACGGTCGTCCTTGCTTCGCAGAGAACGCGCCAGCTCCAGTCCCGTCATGCCGTTCATCTGAATATCCAAGATAAGCAGATTGAACGGTTTCTCGACATCAGAATTCATCCTTTTCTCAAGTTCCGCGGCAGAGGGAAAAGCTGTTATCGCATACGGAATACTTTCTCCGTCCAGCAGCTCCCTGCAGAAAGAATGCAATTGTTCTCTCATGACCGGATCGTCGTCACAAACGGCTATTCGGTATGTGTTCATTTTCTCACCCGCAATCACATGCACTTTAATACATTATATCATAAAACCGATCGGAAAACAACCTTAAAAGATTTACAAAAAAGCGAACTTTCAATTGTTATCTTGCCGGAAGGAGTTTTTTCTTCTCAACTATTTAATTTTTACTGAACCATGTATTAGAAGTGTGGTTTTGGTATGAAAAAGGGCGGCAAGGATTTTACTCCCTGCCGCCCGAACCGCATCAGAACATCTGAACAGAAGAACTGTCCGGTTCTTTGTGGTTTTCACTGTACTGTCTGATCTCATAAAAAAGTCCTTACAGCAGAAAGAAAAAAGCGGCTTACCTCAACGATCAAAACCGTACTGATAAAAATGTCTTTGTTATCTCTGGCTTTTTCAACCTGAAGCCTCTGTGTCTTTTTCTTTCTGCTGTAATCTATCTTCAGTTGGGTAGTTCACTTTCACCTTCCACCATGACAGGTGGCACCTGTCAGCTTGTAGGCGCAGTTGCCCCTTGGCGGAGCGTTTTGCTCTTTTCACTCCGCTTTCAGCCGGAACAGCAGACTGCTCTTGCCGCCGTTTTTGCGATACTGCTGCTCGGTTTCGAGGAGCCCTGCTTTTTTGAGGTCACGGATCCCGCGGCGGACGGTGGAGGGCGAGAGCTTGAGGTCTGAGGCTATGGTCGGGATGGCAGGCCAACATTCGTTATTCTCATTTGTCCGGTCGGCGAGATAAATATATACCGCAACGGCTCTGTGCGGCAGCTCGGTGCGGTAAAGAAAATCAAGACGGCTCATTGCTTCGCACCTCCGTTTCGGTTAAGTCTTTTATGATTTCTGCTTCCGTCATGTCGGGAGCAGTTTCTTTTTTCGGCGGAGAGGTACGGATGGGGTTGCCGCCTCTGTTTTTATCCTTTGGCGGAGTCCTCTGCGGCTCGTTCTTGGGGCTGTCCTGCTGTGCCTGACCGCCGCCGTCAGCGTCGCTCGGTGCAGGCGTTTCCTCTTTCCACTCCGGCGGATACTTTTCGAGGATGCCGTCCTGAATTTCTTTCTTGTCGGCATACTTAACTTCACGGTTGCCTTGGTCGGGAACGGTATAAGGGTGTTCATCGTCAAATTCGATGCCCCATTTGAAAAACAGCTTTAGGTGTACCCGCATCGGATGCACACCGGTTTTCATGACGATAAAATCGCCCTTGGGCAGGGATTTGAGTTCATCCGGTGTCAGCAGCGGTCGCTCTATCATTTGGAGCGATTGTGACGGATCGTTTTTACTTCTGCTGACAGATCCACTCATAACCGTGCGGCTGCCGAGTGCCTTAGATAATGTTTCGGCCGAGCTGCTGTTGGGAGCAAAGCCGCCGAAGATGGTATCCTGCGTATTATCCACGATGATCTCCGCACCTTCTTTGCCGTAGTTTTTTTCAAGCTGGGCAAAGGATTGGATGATGGGAACGATCTGCAAACGCCTTGAACGGGATGCGGAGAACATCATTTCCGCACTTTCGATTTTCGGCAGCGTGCCGAACTCATCGCAGAAGAAAACACAGCGGTTCTTGAGCTTGCCGCCGTTTTCATCGGCAACGGCGAGTATCTCACGATAGAGCTGTTGGATGATGAGTGAAATCATAAAGAAGGTATTTGGATTTTCCTCCGGCATAATTACGAAGATGGCCGACTTTTGATTGCAGAAGGTTTCGGCATCTATCTCGGTATCAAAGCACAGGAGCTGTTCTAATTTCCGTATCGAGGAAAGCGTTGAGCCTCGACAGCGCCGTACTCATAACGCTTGCCATACTCTGTTCGGCGGTGTTCAGTGCCGCACCCGCAAACCATTTCGCCTTATGCTCATTCGGGAGCAGCTCCATAAGCTGCTGGAACTGATTCTTGCCCTTTTTCTTTGACGGGGCGAGTAGCTCTTGGATGACCTTGAATACCGACACGATGTGCCGCTTCTCCGGCGCACAGAACTCCGCTACCAAGAGAATGGTTGCGGTCAGCAAGCCCTCGGCGGCGTCGTAGAAATATGCGTTCTGTCCGAAGGAGGCGGCGTCCATGCCGGAGAGGATAATGGTTTTCGAGATAATTTTCGCATATTTCTCGGCCTTGGCCTTGTAGACGATTTGGTCGGGATGCTTTGCGTATAGGTCGGTGTATTTGTTTACGAGGTATAGGATATTGTTGCCGTTACTGCGAGTGGGATTTCGCAAGTCAATGACGGATACCTTGTAGCCGTAGTCCTTGGCGATGTTTCCGTAGTTACGCATGACATCGCCCTTGGTGTCGGTGGAGAGGAAGGACATTCCCGAAGCACAGGCATACTCGATGCACGGGTACAGCCAAAAGGCGGTCTTGCCGACACCCGCCGCACCGATCATCAGCACATGGACATCTCCCGTGTCTATCATGGCGGTGGTGCTGTGCTTGCCGCCCTTGCACCCGACCACAATGCCCTGCGGCAGAGCTTCCTCGGTCGGCTCGGTCTTTTTTCGGAGCAGCTTTCTCGGTGCTGTCGCTGTCATGGTGGGCGTTTGATTCTGCTTTGCCTGCCTGCGCCATTTTTTTGGTGTGAACGGGATGTGGCGATAGGTCTTTCGTATTTCCGATTTGTTTGCCCACCGAGCTGTTCCGTGCTGACCGTCACCGACGGTTTTGCTTTTGATATTGTTGAGGTTATAGATGTGAGCGATCAGAGTGATCGCACCGAGGACGGCAAACATAACCGCGGCAACGGTGACTAAAGCTGCAATGTTTGGCATTCGGTTTCCTCCTGTTCATCATATAATAAGTCCTCGTTCCAATCTTTCAATGACGGAACGAGGACTTCGTGTTTTATGCCCTGTATAAAGAGCTTGTCGGATATTCTCTTGTTCGCCGCCTGACCTGCGGTATCGTTGTCCATACAGAGACAGACGGTGTCGATATTGGGGTTCGTTTTCAGCATTTGGAACAGCACCTGATCCCCGACACAGCAGGCGGCGGCATAGCTGTGGCTGCGCCAATTTTCCTTGTGCAGAGAAATAAAGGACAGCATATCTATGGGAGCCTCAAAGAGATAGAGCGTGTTGTCTTTTCCGGTCCAGTGGAAGCTGTAACGGGGATCGCAGCTTTCCGCATTGCCTTTGTAGGTGCTCTCACTGCCTGTTCCTCTTTTGTGTGCGTGTCGGGCAATGCTGTGTTCATCGTAACCTACGAAGACGGCGTTGTGATAGTCTGCGGATTCGTAGATCATTCCTTTATGCACAAAGGCGGAAAGCACCTCCCGGTCTATTCCTCGGCGGTTAAGCAGATAAGCATACACACGCCGCATATTATCATTTTGAGGCGGCAATTCAAACGGCTTCGGCGGCTCTCGCTTGACCGGCTCGGCTTGCGGAAGTGTGCCACCGTTATTGCCGAGCAGGAAATTGACGGCCTGCGGAAAGTCCATGTTGTAAAAGCGGCGGACAAAGTCAACGGCGTCGCCGCCGATGCGTTCGTACTGATGAAACCACAGGTTTCCTCTGACCGTAACCTTTTCCGAGCCGTCACGCCACACATATTCCTTGCCGGAGCGTTTTAAGTGTTCACCCTGGCTTTGCAGGAGTGCGACCAGGTCTGTCTGCCGGGCAGTTTCCTTTTGCTCGGCTGTAAAGTGAATGTATTCGGTTGACATGAGTTTCTCCTTTCGAAAAGGAGGTTGCGCATAAAATGTATGCGCAACCTCCCCGTGCTATTGTTTGAGTCCGTGAGCCTGTTTTTTCTCCTCAATTTTTCTCCGCAGCTTGCGGTCGATGCTGTTTTCTCTGCCTCTGCGCTCATCCTCCAAGCGGTTTTGGATGACACGAGCCATGTGTCCGAGCAGGCGGAGCGAGGCAAGTGCTGCCGTCCAGTTTCCGTTGACACGAATGCTGTGGATGAGCTGTGCTGCGTATTGATTGCCATGCTCAGCGGCAAGATGAAGATAGTACATCGCCTTATCTGTATCTCTCGGTATGTCTTTTCCGTAGAGATAGATTTTTCCGAGCTGGTATTCGGCATAGTCATTTCCGTTCCCGGCGGCTATCTTAAAGCTGCGGATGGCTTTTTGAATGTCCTTGACCTCGTCCTCGGTCAGATAAATTTTGCCTGCAAGGTACGCCGCATAGGGATTTTTCTGTGCGGCGGCACGGTCAAGCCATTCAACGGCTTTCTTTATATCCTTCGGCACGACCTCGCCTTTGTATAACAGCCTGCCGAGGATAAACTGTGCCGGAGCAAAGCCTTTTGATGCCGACAGATTCAGCAGGCGCACGGCTTCGGCAATGTTTTGAGTAAGGATATCTCCGTCAAGATATGCCTTGCCGAGGGTGTACGCCGCATATTTGTTGCCTTGCTCTGCGGAGCGGCTCAGCAGGCTCTCGGCTCGTTCGGTATCTCTTTCTATATCCTCGCCCTTGAGAAAGGTCTTGCCGAGCAGATATTCGGCGTATGGGTTATCGTCTTTGACGGCGCTTTCCAACCAATGCAGAGCGTAGAGCATTTGTTTCGGCACATCCTCGCCACGCAAATACAATTTTCCGAGCATATATTTCGCTACGGTGTAGCCCTGCTTGGCGGATCTGGTAAGATACTCCACAGCCTTTTTCGGATCGTAGTGGTCGCCGTCACGGTCGAGCATGAATTTTGCCGCACGGTACTGCGACCATTTATTGCCCTTATTAGCGTCTGCGACCGTTCTTGCATATTCGTCCATAGGCGGAGGCGGCGGATCGGGGCTTTCGGCTTCCTCGGCGGTCGGCTCACGGTCCGGCTCTGTCGGCTCGTCCGTTTCCTCAACCTCATCTGTCGGCAGATTGAGTTTCATCGCCTCGGCTATCACCATATTTTTTACGGATTTGAATTCCTTGTTTTGCGACAGCGGCAGCCGTTCCGGTCGGCTCTCGGTGTAGACCTTCAGCGCCGTTTCCTTTGACTCGTACCATAAGTCATAGAGAGCTGCGATGCGTTCATCCTTGCCGAGTTCGTCAACGATGCTGTTGATGATTTCCTTGATGTCCTTGCGCAGATAGCCGTATTGTTTTTTGCCGTTGGTCACAGCCAACCTCTTGGCGAGTGCCTGCAACAGATCCTCCACCTGTGGATTGTCATATGTGCCGCCGTTTATCTTGACGATGAGCTCGGCGAGTACCTCACGGCTCTGCACCTTGAGTGCGTCACGGTGTTCAGTCTGCTTTTTATATTCGCAGAGCAGATCCTGTGCGAATATGTCTTTGGCGAAGGATGAGCGCAACGCCATCAGACCTTTTTCCGAGAGATAGCCCTCGGTCGGGTCTGTCGAGTAGACGATCATGTGGACATGGGGATGGTAGCTTTCATTATGAAAAGCGGCAAACCAACGGAGGTTGCTCATCGGTATTTTCAGATTTTCCGACAGTGTCTGCGTTTGCGACCGGAGCATATCCCGCCATCGGCTGCCTGCCGTTATCATAGCCGAGTCGTTCGGCGTCCTCACGGCGCAGAGATACGATTGCCGTCCACACATTTCCCGTATGCGCATTGAGTTCATCGGATACCTTTTGCAGATCCACCGCCACACCGTCATCGGTAAAGAGTCCGTGAGAGCCGATGCGTTCCACACGGGGACGGGTAGCGATGTAGTCGGCATAGGTTGTGGTGTGCATCATTTCATCGGCATTTTCCTCAAGCGCACGGGTAATGAATTCCGAAGCTGTTCCAATCGTTTTATCCTTGAGATAGTCCTCATACTCCAAGGACGAACGGCTGTCGGGAAAGTCCGAGAGAATTTTCTTTATCAGTTGCTTTTGCTTGTTCGTTGCCGGAGCAAACTTTCTTGACTCGTCTATCCTTTCAACGCCCTCACGGGTAGCGATGTACTCCGCATAGCCGCCGATATTTTTTCTGTCCTCCGGCTTCAGATATTTGAATTTGGTTATAAGCCGTGCCATGCGTTATCCCTTCTGCCAATCGTTTGCGTCCTTGAAAGTGAAATTGCCGTTGAGCCTTTTTACTTCTTTTACGCATTCGCCCTTGAGCCGTTCAAGAGAGACATCGTCAATCTCGCTGTTCGCCGCCACCACATTCATCGTTACCGCAAGCTGCACCGCCATTTTGAAAAGCAATCTACAGATGCGATTGTCACTCTCGGCAACAATACTTTTCATAGAGGACAGCATTGCGTTCGGCAGCATGGAGCGCTGATCCTCGGCAGTGAGGTGGTCGATATAGAACTGCACCGCCTTTTCGATGAACTCTGACTTACTGCGGCAGTCGTCCTCGGTGTAGAGCTGCTTTACTTTATCCAGTGTTTCGGGATAAAGCCATAGTGCGAATTTGCGTTTGTTTTTCGGTGTCGGCACTCAAATCATCTCCTTTTCCTGCCGTATTTTTCGCTCAAAAACCGCAACCCCTAAACTTGCGAGGTTTTTATCCGTGCAACCCCTAAATCGCAGTTTTTGTTGCTGTTCTCAAAAGCCCCGCAAAGCCTTATGCGGTCGGCGTTGCCGTCCGCTGTAAACCGCCGAGGGGAAGCAGCGCAACCCCTCGGCTTTCACCTGCTTATTTTCGTACCGCCTGCCGATTTCCGCAAAAGGGTGCGAAAACCGTTCCAAACGGTGCTTTGCCTTTGCAGGGCTTGTGTTTACCCGTCGTGAGGCTGTATCTCGCCACACGGGGCGGCACAGGGGCTGACACGGCGGTCACATCTGCATCGTCGGAGCCTCGGCTTTGTCATCGGCCTCCGACAGCTCCACTTCCTTTCCAGCGAGGCTGCTGTTGAAAATCTCACGGCGGCATTCGTCACTACGGTAATCGGAGCGGAACGCTTTATAAGCCGCAACGGAAAAATCATGCAGAGAGTAGGTCTGCCACTCGTTATCCGTGCCGTCGTAAACACTGACCCGACCTTCGTCCAAATCAAATTCGAGCAGCGCAGTGACTCGATCATCCGCATGGATATCCGCACAGACCTTGCCGAAGTATTCAAGGCTGACGGGATTCGTTTCAATAAAAGCGGCAGCAAAGGTTTCAGGGGCGTCGGATAACTCGCCGCGCTCATAGAGGCGGTATCGGTACGCAGCTTGCATCGGGGAGCGGAAGTGATCGCTTGTGAAGTGATAGTCATCACCTTTTTCACGAATGTGGTAAACCGCAAAGCGTCGGGCCGCTTCCAGCCGCGCCTGCTCTGCGGCGTCCTCTCTTTCAATCCTTGCCTCGATGGAGGCACGCTGCTCATCGGGAACATATTCCTGATACAATGTGTCGAACGCCTCAGTCAATTTATCCTCGACTGTTTCGGCGGTCTGATTGCCGAGGGCATCTGCCAATGCCCGCACACGGTATTCGTTAAGGTACAGGGTAATATCAATGTCGTTCATTGGCGCTCACCTCACTTACTTCCGTATGCTCCGTTTTGGGGAGCTTCGGCTTTCTCGGCTTCGGCACGGCAGAGGGAGAAGCGGTGCCGGATTTCATATCTATAAAATCACGCACACCCGCAGGCACGGTTTTGCTGTAGAGTGTGTCGAGCGCTTTTTCCAGCTCCGCTTCGACGGTCGTGCCTTTCTGTGAAAGATAAAGGACAAGGGCGGATGCCTTGTCCTCGTCAAATGAGATATTGAAGGTTGTCTTTTTCATGTTGTGTTCTCCTTTACATAGAAAGAGCCTGCGTTTCGTCCTCATCGGAGGATTCGTTCGCAGGCTCATGGTGGTGTTCGGTTTCGTGGTCGTCGTAGAGGTTACAGCCGAGGACGGAGAGCAGACTCACCGGATTCCCTTGGCAGTTATGACAGTACTGCAGATGACAGGTCATTTCAATGCAGTCCTCGGTCATGATGAGTTCGTTGATTTCTTCTCTCTGCCGTAGTTCTTCTTCGAGCAGTCTGCCGTTTTCATTGGCGTCCGTGACCTCCGCGCCGAAGTGATAATACAGCTCGTCGTAAGAAACCGACCAATAGCAGTTCTCAGAATTGTTGCAGCACTGTCGGACGGCATAGTCGGCAAGCTGCCTGATTTTACTTTTATCCATATAGACCGTTCCTTTCATTGTGATTCGGTATTCTCCGTATAGGTGATATACGGTATCTTGAGCCAGTGCGTAAAGCCACTGCCTGGAACATCGGAGATAATAACGCCGTCGTTGGTGTTGGCGGCATGGATGACCTGACCGTTCCCGATATATATCCCAATGTGACCCTCATGCCAGAGCGCAAGCCCCGGCGTTTCGGGGATCGTATCGATCGTGCCTTTCTCCGTTGCATTTTCGTACATGGTGTCCGCACCGATATCGGGCATATCGTTTGTGCCGTAAGTGATACTGCCGCTTTCACAGTCGTACCAGCCGTAGCCCTTGATAAGACCGATGCAGTCGGCAGTCCTTCCACCGAGCCAATGTGTTCGGATATATTCCTCCTTGCCGCCGACCTCGTCGGGGTACTGAGAGACCTTGCCGTTCAGCACAGCTTCGGTCAGCACATCGCCGTAGGTTCCCCATACATAGCCCCACTTCTTTGCGTGAGCCTGCTTTGCCCATTCAACAAGGTCGTGGGCGTTCTTGGTGTCGGGTTCGGTGAAGCCGGAGGTGTTGATGGCCTTAGCTCGGATGGCGGTCATGACCTTTGTAAAGTCCTCGGCATTGAGTGTAGTACCGAAGGCGGTATTGACAGCGATGATGAGCTGCTTATCGGTTTGTTCTTCTGCGAAGCACCCGAGCAGCTTGGAAACAAAATCTGTTTGTTCGGCATAGTCGGAAAGCGCCAGCACATACAGCACCTGCGCTTCCTTTGCCTTTTCTGCCGTAAATCCTGCGGCTTTCATTTCATTCTCGATGGCGTACATGGTATCCTCCACCGCCTGCAGTTTTGCCTTTTCTTCGGCGGAAAGGTTTTCCACCACCAAAGTCTGCAGGCGGTCGGTGTCGATCTCGATGTCACCGTTGAACAAAGATATAACGGCAGCCACCGGCATAATGATGATAATGATCACACCGAGGACGATTCCGAGAACGGTGCGCCGCAGCTTTTTATCGGTGAGAACGGCGACGGCTATCTTTTTAAGAGCCGCCGCTACCGTTGCGCTCATCGCCCGCCTGCCTTTCCGAAAATAGCCGCCTTATAGTCCGGCGCTATAACTTGGAGCAGATATCGTTCGTTACCGCAGCGATAGAGGCAAGTACCTCTTTCGGGATATTTGATGAGTTCAAATTCCGAAGGCTCGACCTGCAGGGCGTCCATATATTCCTTCGGGTTGATCTGACCTGCGTTGAACAAAAACTGGTGTGTCGGGATGGAAAACAGCGGCTTTGTGAATTCCCTGATAGACGGAATCAGAAAATCCTCGATATTCTGACTTGCCAGAATCACCGAGGAGTCTTTCTTGCGCACACGCTTCATACAGTTGCGCAGATATTCGATTGTAGTCATGTTCGAGAGGAAGAGGTACAGCTCGTCCACCGATGCCGCCGTGCTGCCTTTGCCGAGCAGTTCGTTGCTCATATAGGACAGAATATTGAACAGCATACAGTCTTTGAGTCGACGGTTGGTATCCATAAGACCTTTTACGCCGAATACGAGAAAGTTGGAGTCGGTAATGTTGGTGTGTCCGTTGAAATATTTGCTTTCCGAGCCGACGCACATACTGTGGATTCCGAGACAGACCTCCTGCAGCGTTTCTTCGGTGTAGAGGTATTTTCGCTGCTTGTCGTAGGTCATAAATTCTTCCTCGCAGAGATTGTAAAAATCCTGCATGACGGGAAAATCCGAGGCCTTCTTTACACCGTAGTCCGTGCTGTCGGTGATACCGAATCGGGCATACAGCTTGGAGAGGAGGATTTCGATGGTGTCGATCTGCGCATCGGTAAAATCTTTGTAGCTGCGGAAAAAGTCTTTCAAAAAGGCAATGTGCTGACTGAGCCTTGTGACCTTTTTGAAGGCATCGGGTGTGTTGGCGTCGATATCCTCAACGCTGTCCGTCCATGCTTTCGGCTCTAACGGATTGATGGTGTATTCGCCAGACATAAAATCAATATAGCAGCCGCCGAGGGCATCGCACAGATCCTCGTACTCTGATTCGGGATCAAGGCAGATGATACGCTTGCCCGACTCACGGATGTTGGTCAAAATAAGCTTCAAAAGATAGCTTTTTCCTTGACCGCTGTTGCCCAAAATAAGGGCGTTGGAATTGGTCTTGTCCTCGGCTCTGCGGTCGAAGTCTACAAGGATATTTGTTCCGTACTTATCTCTGCCGATATATGCGCCCTGCGGATCGGTCTTGCCGGAAAAGTTGAATGGGTAAAGATTTGCAACACTTGACGCAGGAAGCACACGCTCGTACTGTGCGCCGAACTGGTTGGAGCCTGTCGGCACGGCGGAGAGGAAGCCCTCCTTTTGCCGCAGTGTCAGCCTGTCCACCGAGATTTTGGAGCGGGTCAGCTCCATGGCAATGTCCGATTGCAATTCCTTGAGCTTTTCCATGCTCTTGGCTTTCAGCTCGATAAACACCGAGCAGTGGAGGAGCGGCTCTTTGTTTTTGCGGAGGTTTGCGAGAAGTTCAATTACATCCTGCAAATTGCCCTCGGCCTCGATGGTTTCGTTCACATCGTTGCCGCCGCTTTTGAGCCGATTGCGGCGAGTGGCATTTTGAATGATTTTACGCTGTTCCATAGATTCCACAAGCCTGTGATAGATGCGGAGCGTCACGCCGTTGCGGTCGGCAAGCTGCGAGAGAATGGCCTGTTCCTCAGTGGACGGCGGATATTCCCGCACCGCCCACACGCAGCGGTAGCTGTTGCCGACAATATAATGGTCGGATAAAAATTTGACTGTGCCGGGAAGGATCATATCGAAGAAGTCCTTGGTGCGGATTTCCTCTGCCTGTTCCGGCGTGAGAATTTTCGGTTTTCTTTTGAGCATAGTTTTTCCTTTCTGCCGTTATTCTTCGGCTATGATCAGCAGCCTGCCGTCCTTGCCCGATCCGTAGCAGGTGGAGAGGAGCAGACGGCGGCCGCCCTCGCAGGATATGCGGTCATACCACGGGTCTGCGGTATTTGTTTTCAGCACCTCGGTCACGGTAAACAGAAACACACCTCCGGCGGTTTCGAGCCTTACCGTGCGGTGTGCGTTCAGAAAATCCGTATTCAGATATTTCTTCAAATCGGAGAACATCGTGCCGTTTTTCATGTTGTGACCATAAATGATGAGGTTGCCGCCGACCGTGCTGCACCGTCCGTCAAGAAACGGCACTCCGCTTTGACTGTACTGCCCGTAAAAGCTGCGGCGGAGGTATTTCTGCGGTTCACTCGGAGTATACATGACGGGATAGCTGATGCTTGTGCCGTCAATACTCAGCCACCCGATGCAGTCGGCGTTTTCCGCAATGAGAGCCTGTATATTGTGTTCTGCCACAGATTGCTCGGTCGGCTCTGCGCTCGGTTCTGTTTCTGTGTCCGTTACGGATTCTGCCGGAGCTTCGGTTATCGGCAGTTTGGCAATTTCCGCGACGGAGGCGAAGTCCTTTTTTTCTTTCTGCCGTTCTTTCAGTTCGGAATAGATTTTCGCGCCTGACAGCACGGCGGCCGCCGACAGCAGAAGACAGAAAAATATGAGGACGGGTTTATTCCTCATCCTCATCATCCGTTCCCTCGTAAAACTGTTCGCCGTCAATGTCGGGCATGGCCTCACCCTGCATACTCGCATCGAAATAGAGAGCAAGGATGCGCTTGATCTCAGGCTTTTTCAATCGGTGTACCTCAAAGCCCTCACCGGCGATTTTACTTTCGATACGGTTGGCGGTTTCAAAGACCTGTTTATCTTTCTGCCCCTTAATTCGGGCGACAAAGAAAAACTGACGGGCGGTCGCCATTTCTACCTGAACGGTGTCAAGAAATTCGATGTCCTTTTTGATGAGCTTCCTGACCTTTGCGTTTTCCTCAACTTCAAGGCGTTCGGTCAGATAGGCTTTGTTATCGTCGAAGCATTCCGAGGAGTCGGTGCAGACGATCTCAATGTCGGGTAGTGCCGACAGTACCATCATCAGATGGCGTATCTTGATCTCAATGTTAGTGTGGGAGAGCACCGATATATTGGTGGGCGACACAAGGTAAAAGAGCAGCTCGCCCTTATTGGTAGAAAGACCGTATTTCGTAAAGGTTTTGATACCGAGCAAATCCTGCACCGAGCGGCCTTTTTTCTTTTTCTGCTGTTTCATTATCATCATCTCCATTCAAAGTATTGCTGTGTAGATATTAAATACCGCACAGCGTAACGCATGAAATCGAGTACGGTGGTATCGTCCATGCGAATTGTTAAAAAGCCGTAGCACAACACAGCCACGGCCGGTAAGAAAATGTGCAGCTGCACCAGCGCCAGCACCGACAGCAAGGCGGCTACGGCAAGGATAACAAAATCCCGCAAGCTCCACAGCCACAGGTTGGCCGTGGCCTTGAGATTTTGCGGATAGATATATTGCGTCACTCAGTCATTCCTCCCATCGTAATATCACCGACATCCTCGCAAAACTCCTGCGGCGTCCGACCGTGTCCCTGTATTCGATATATGCCGTAATTTCCTGCCCGATATCGCAGTCAACCTCTATATCCGAGTCAACGGCAATATCTGTGCGTTCCAATTCATTGTTTTCTTTCATGCTATACCTCCGTTATTTGCCTGCGGCCTTTGCCACACTGCGGGTCAGGTTGACTGCCGTAGTGGTGGCGTGTACCACGCTCATCATGTTGACTCTCACCGAACTGTCAAGGCCAAACTGCTGCGCAATTCTCGGTACTTCATTGGCGGCCAGCATAATGCCAAGCCCCAACAGCATATTGTTCGGGAATGTCATTAGTCCAAGGAACAACAAGGTTGTCTGCATAAATGCCGTAAGGCAGATCGCTATAACCTGCTTGCACCATTGATTGAAGCCGTCCGCATAACCACGGGGAACGCTGAACATATACAGCGAACCGACCGCTATTTGAATGAGCAGAATGCCGCCACGCTTGATATTGGCGAAAAACATCTTGATTACGCAGTAAGCAAAGGCGATCATGCACAGCAAATTCAAAAGACCGTAGGTTGCCGAGACCGCCGACGAGAACATTCCGGCGAGGGCGGCAAGCCCTGCGTCGGCAAGGCTTTCGTTGATCCCGCCGGAGGCGATCCCGACCAAATCATGCGAAAAGGTGTTTTGCAGGCTGATGCAGAACTTGTATAATTCTATCGGCACTATGCCGATGAGGGAGCAGGCAAAGAAGCCCTTTAGAATATTGAGCGCTGTGGTCTTGATGTTCGCCCTGCCGCACTGGTATTCTATCGCCACATCGAATACGGCTACAACCGTTCCTGCGACGAACAGACCCCAACCGAACAGCGTAAACAGCTTGACGGTCGCCTGCACCCATTCGAGATCGAATACTTCCGAGCCCATATTGCCCATCATCTCGAAGAAATCGGCAATCGCACCGTAGATGATCTCGTACAGCCATTTGAGCATGGCGTTCCAAATCGCATCACCCACACCTGAACCGATGAAGTCAATCGCATCTCCGATGGCGCTGCCGATGCCTGAAATGATATCTCCTAACCAGTCAAACAAGGAGCCTCACCTCCGTTTCCTTTTGCTTGTGTTTCCGCTCTCATCATATGATCGACCAGATATACAGCGGCGCGGTAAGGGTGAAAATAAGGCAGGCGAAGAGGATACAGGGCGCGGCGAATTCAAACTGTCCGTGCTTTCTGTAGTCGAAATATGCCGTGCCGACCTTCACGAAGAAAAGGATGGCGAGGATCATATCGCAGACGGGAAAGACCACATTGTTGACCACGGTCTGAATCTGTCCTTTGGCGGCATTCCATGTGTTTTCAATCGCTCCCGCCACATCGCCCGCCGCAAATGCGGTCATGGAGAAGG
>ENA-ORSC01000358-ORSC01000358.1-human-gut-metagenome-genome-assembly--contig:-NODE-358-length-37756-cov-4.831384_pt1 | contig 37756 bp, 30 predicted proteins | sample MGYA00242178_ERZ509140 | MGnify/ENA primary metagenome ERZ509140 (study PRJEB26280, sample SAMEA2338681) | human gut metagenome | biome: human gut; feature: human-associated habitat; material: faeces... | reverse complement strand
TTCTTCAGCAGAGCGTATTGAGTGTAGGAAATCTTTTCGTGCAGGGAATTGTAAATCAATTCGGTTCAGCAGTTGTTGCGGGATATTCGGGAGCGATCAAGCTGAATACATTTGCCATTAATATCTTTATGACACTTGGTTCCTGTCTATCCAGTTATACGGCACAGAATATCGGAGCAGAACAGAAAGGACGGGTCAGAGAGGGATATCGTGCGGTGACCATTATGGTCCTTGGCTTTGCAGCAGTGATCTGTCTGGCCCTGGAACTGTCAGGAGACAGCCTTGCTTATCTGTTCCTGGGAGCAGATGGCACGCCAGCAGCTATGCAGACAGCTGTGAACTGCATGATGTTCATGGGCTGGTTTTACTGTCTGATCGGTTTTAAGATGACTGCAGACGGTGTGCTCAGAGGAGCTGGTGATATGAAGCTCTTTACTGTGGCAAATCTGGTAAACCTTGGAATCCGTGTGCTCGTAGCGGTGACCATGGCTCCAAGATTCGGTATCTTCATGGTGTGGGCGGCAGTTCCGGTAGGCTGGACTGCTAACTGGCTGATCTCCTATTGCAGGTATCGAACCGGGAAATGGAAGAAGCGTTGAAAACTGTGAATGCCTCTCTGTTCAATAAGATTTTTACTAACCTGCCAGTCAGTAGTCTTATTGTACTCTGAGGTATTTTCAATTTTCAACGTCTACGCTTTTTATTATACAGGAAGCTCCTTTAAAAAATATCGCCAGAACGATAGTTTTACCACGATATTCATATTATATCGCCAGAACGATAGTTTTGCTGTTTGCCTATATTATATCGTTCCAACGATAGTGCGTCGATGAGGCGTAAAAAAACAGGCGTTTTAATTACGCCTGTTTTTTTCGACATTATTTCTTTTCAAACCCATGAATCCAGTCCGCCTTGCGGTAATAAAGGAAAAACAGAATCGAGCTTAGGGTCCATGTCAGGGGATAAGCCCAGAAGATTGTATTGATGACAGGGAAAATGCGGACAGCGATCGTGATGTAGGTCACACGGATAATGCACCAGCAGCAGAGCATGACGAACATCGGTACAGTTGCCTTGCCTGCGCCCCGCATGATGCCTGCGATGCAGTGGGAAAATGCCAGCAGGAAATAAAACAGTGTAATCGTATGCGCCTGCAGCGTTCCGTAAGCGACGACCTCAGGGTCGCTGTTGAATGCGGCAATCAGGTAGGGGGACAGGAAATAGACACAGATACCGACGATTTCCGCAAGGGTGATGGAGCAGAGGATGCCGAAGCGTGCGCCTCTTTTGGCACGGTCATACTGCTTTGCGCCGAGGTTCTGACTGATAAAAGTAGTCAGTGCCAGAGAAAAACAGGTGATCGGTAAAAAGCCGAAGCCCTCGACCTTGGAATAGGCACCGCAGCCAGCCACTGCCATTTTTCCAAAGCTGTTGATGTTAGACTGAACAACAACATTTGCCAGGGCGATAATGGAGTTTTGCAGACCTGCGGGCAGACCGTTTGAAATGATCTGCTTTAACATGATCGGGTCGAAGCGGATGCGGGACGGAACCAGACGATATTCCTCCGGACTTCTCAGCAGGCGGCGCAGGCACAGCAGGGCACTGATAAACTGGGAAATGATCGTGGCGAGTGCAGCACTTCCAACGCCGAGCTTGAGTACGCCGACAAACAAAAGATCGAGCACGATATTGACGATAGATGAAAGGATCAGGTAGTTGAGGGGATGTCTGCTGTCCCCGATGGACTGCAGGATGCCGACAAAAACGTTATAGAGGACGAACGCCAGCGAGCCCATAAAATAAATCCGGAAATATAACAGGGAATTGGGCAGGACGTCTGCCGGTGTGCCCATCCAGACCAGCATCTGCGGTGCGAGGATCAGACCGATGATCGTCAGCAAAATACCGGCGACAATCCCGAAGGCAACATCCGTATGGATTGCACGCTGCAGACGGTCGGTCTGTCGTGCTCCATAATAGCGGGCGACTACAACACCTGCGCCCATTGCGATACCGTTGAAAAATCCGACCATCAAAAAAATCAGACTTCCGGACGAACTGACGGCAGCGAGTGCGTCGCTGCCGAGAAAGTTGCCGACGATCAGGGAGTCGGCGGTATTATAAAGCTGCTGGAACAGATTTCCGAGAAAAAGCGGAAATGCGAAGGTGACGATCTTTTTCCAGATCGATCCTTCTGTCATCAAGGTAGAAGATGCAGTACGGTTCATTTATTTTCTCCAGAAAGTAATTTCATGTTCTTTTCATAGGTTTCAGAAATACGTGCAACAACCTGGGAGGTCAGAGCCTTCTGCTGTGTGCGGTCGAGATTCTTTGTTTCGATGGGTTCTCCATACTCGATGATAACCTTTGTCTTGCGGATGCAGGGAGAATGGGCTTCGAAGATCTGTTCTGCGTTGGCGATCGTCATCGGAACGATCGGGCATTGAGCCTTTTCTGCGATTTTTAAGCTGCCGGCATGGAACTCAAGCAGAGGAGCATCGGTGCGGTTGCGGGTTCCTTCCGGAAAAATGCAGATGGACACGCCGTTTTTTATCTCCTCGATTGCTGCAAGAATCGTCTTCATACCAGCCTTGAGATCGCTGCGGTCAAGGAACAGGCAGTGCAGGTTTTTCATCCAATTGGAAAGCAGAGGAATCTTCAAAAATTCGACCTTGGAAATATAACCGGTGGTGCGGGGTACACGGACATAGGTCATAACGATATCGAAATAGCTGCGGTGATTACCGACATAGAGAACCGGGGTATCCTTCGGAATGCGATCCTCTCCGATGTAGGTGACGGAAACGCCGGACAGGCGCAGCACCATGCGGAACGCCCAGTTGACAATCGCAAGGCTGGAACGATCCTTTAACGGCGGATTGAATTTGCCGATGATCCATTCTGCGATCAGGAGCGGGATGCTGAGGATCAGAAACAGAATGACAAATAACGCGGTAATAATAAAGCGAATCATAAAACTCTCCATTCTGCAGGCGCAGATGCGCCGGCTACCTTCTTTATTTTCAGTATACCTGTGCCGCTGCAAAAAAGCAAGACGCGCGTACAGGTGTTCTGCGAGGACCGTCGCTATCATATATATGAATCAAACAAAATATCGATCTAAAGGACGGTTTTATTATGAAAAAAATAGCTCGGACACTGTGCCTGATCTGGCTGGGAATATTCGGATGCGCTGGGATACTGCTTTTTACAGGATGCAGCTGGAAACAGGAAAAGCCGGAGAAAACAAACCTCGCATTTACAGTCGTGGACGAGGCGCGGCTGCCGGAGGAGCTGTTAAAGCTTGTGGCGGAAAAGAAAGAAGCATCGTTTAAAATGACGTATGCGGACAGTGGTTATCTGTACCTGTGCGTGGGCTACGGAAAGCAGGACAGCGGCGGCTACAGTATTACAGTGGACGATTTGTATGCAAGCGGAGAGATGATTTATCTGGATACGAGCCTGATCGGTCCGAAGCAGGCAAAGGAGCTTGGCGAAACGCCATCCTATCCATATATTGTAATAAAAACGCCGTTTGAGGACAAAACAGTGGTGTTTGACTGAAGAACATGGTAAAATGCAGAGGATACAACAGACATTTGGCAGCTGTCGGACGCGGCTGCTTTGCAACAGCGGAGGCTGACATGATTTTAGTTCAAAATTGCCGCATGATCGATCCGGCTTCGCAGACGGATAGCTTGCGGGATATCCTGATCGGTGAGGACAGGATTACAAAAATCGCAGAGGCAGGAACGATCGACCCTGCACAGATTACAAAAGAAAAAGAGGACGAGCTTCGCATCCTGAATGCGGATGGCCTGATTGCAGCGCCGGGGCTGGTGGATACCCATGTGCATTTCCGTGATCCGGGTGCAGAATATAAGGAAGATATCCTGACCGGCGCGGTGTCGGCAGCGGCTGGCGGTGTGACGAGCGTTGTGCTGATGGCGAATACGAATCCCCATGTCGATCAGGAGGAAACGCTTTCCTATGTTCTGGAAAAAGGCGCAAAGACCGGCATCCATGTCTATACCTGCGCGAACGTGACGATGGACATGGAGGGGGACGAGCTGACGGATATGGAAGCGCTGGCAAAGGCTGGCGCGGTCGGCTTTACGGATGACGGCAAGCCCCTGTTGGATGCCAAAATTGCGAGAAAAGCGATGCAGGAAGCGGCAAGGGTGCACAAACCCATCAGCTTCCATGAGGAAAACCCGGCATATATTCAAAATAATGGGGTCAATGCCGGAAAGGCGAGCGAATATTTCGGCATCGGCGGTTCGGACAGGCAGGCGGAGATCGATATGGTGCGCCGCGATCTGTCGATTGCGCTGGAAACGGGTGCGGAGATCGTGATTCAGCACATCAGCGCGGCGGAGGCGGTCGAACTTGTCCGCCAGGCGAAGAAAAAGAGCACGAAAATCCACGCAGAGGCGACACCCCATCATTTCACGCTGACGGAGGACGCCGTGATGGAACACGGTACGATGGCGAAGATGAACCCGCCGCTTCGCACGGAAGCTGACAGGCAGGCGATTATCCGCGGTTTACAGGACGGAACGATCGACCTGATTGCGACAGACCATGCGCCGCATGCGGATTATGAAAAAGCGAAGCCCCTGACGGAAGCGCCCAGCGGAATCATCGGATTGGAAACGTCCCTGGCGCTCGGCAACGAGGCGCTCGTCGATACAGGGGAACTTACGATGATGCAGCTGCTGACCTGCATGACCATGAACCCCGCAAAGCTTTACCGCCTGGACGCTGGCTATCTGGCAGAGAACGGACCGGCAGATCTGGTTTTGTTCGATCCTGCAAAAGAGTGGGTTCCGGAACGTTTTTATTCGAAATCCCAGAACTCGCCGTTTTTGGGCCAGAAGCTCAAAGGAAAAGTGGAATACACGATCTGTAAGGGCAAAGTGATTTTTGAGGTGTAAAAACCGGTTGCGCCGGCACGTAAAAGCACTATGGGCATAAAAGCTGACAGCTTTTGTGCAGCAAGCGCCCGTAAACCGAGTGAAAATGGAGAAAATTATGGCACAGAAGAAAAAGACAAAGGCAATGGTAGTCAGTCAGGAAAAGCTGGCGGACGGAATTTATGATTTGAGACTGGAAACAGAGCTTGCGCAGGACGCTGCGTGCGGACAGTTCGTAGGCGTTTATCCCAAGGATAAAAGCACGCTCCTGCCTAGACCGATCAGCATCTGCGAAATCGATAAAGAAAAAAATCAGCTTCGTCTGGTTTATCGCGTGGCAGGCAAGGGAACGGCAGAATTTTCGAATCTTAAGACAGGCGACAGTGTGTATCTGCTTGGCGTTTTGGGAAATGGTTTCCCGGTGGACAAGGCAAAGCCGGGCACGAAGGCGATGCTGTTTGGCGGCGGAATCGGCGTTCCTCCGATTTTACAGCTGTCTAAAGAGCTTTCCTGTGAAAAACAGATCGTTGTGGGTTATCGCAACGCACAATGCTTTTTGAAAGAAGATTTTGAACAAAACGGCGCTGTCTATGTGGCAACCGAGGACGGAAGCGTTGGCACAAAGGGAAACGTCATGGATGCGGTAGCTGCAAACGGACTGGAAGCGGATATTATTTATGCCTGCGGACCGATGCCGATGCTGCGCGCGATTCGGCAGTATGCGATCGAACATGATATTCCGGCATATATTTCCCTGGAAGAACGGATGGCATGCGGTGTGGGCGCCTGTCTCGGCTGCGTCTGCAAAACGACCCACAAGGACGCGCATTCCCATGTAAACAACGCAAGAATCTGTACCGACGGACCGGTATTTGAAGCACGGGAGGTGGAAATCTGATGAATACAGCGGTAACAATTGCAGGAGTAACCTTTCAGAACCCGGTCATGACCGGCTCGGGGACCTTTGGCTCCGGAATGGAATACAGTGAATTTGTAGATTTGAACCGTCTGGGTGCGGTGGTGACAAAGGGCGTTGCAAACGTGCCGTGGCCGGGCAACCCGACACCGCGTGTCGCAGAGGTTTACGGAGGCATGTTGAATGCAATCGGTCTGCAGAATCCCGGCATCGACGTGTTTATCGAGCGCGATCTCGTGTTTTTAAAGCAGTTTGATACAAAGGTCATCGTCAATGTCTGCGGCAAATCTGTCGAGGATTATCTGGAAGTCGTAGAGCGTCTGGCGGACACGGACATAGCGATGATGGAAATCAACGTTTCCTGCCCGAATGTCAAGGAAGGAGCCATCGCGTTCGGACAGAAAGCGGATGCATTATTCGACATCACATCCAGAATTAAAAAGGCTGCAAAGCAGCCCGTTATGATGAAGTTGAGCCCGAACGTAACAGACATCACGGAGATGGCAAAAGCCGCAGAGGCAGGCGGCGCGGACGCGATTTCCCTGATTAACACGCTGACCGGTATGAAAATCGACATCCGGCGCAGAAGCTTTGCCCTTGCCAACAAGACCGGCGGCATGTCCGGCCCTGCAATCAAGCCGGTTGCGGTGCGTATGGTATGGCAGTGTGCAAACGCGGTCAAAATCCCCATTGTCGGCATGGGCGGCATCCTGACCGCAGAGGACGCGATTGAATTTCTGATGGCAGGCGCAACGGCAGTTTCCGTCGGCGCGGCAAACTTTATCAATCCTTATGCGACGGCAGAAATCGCAGACGGAATTGAAGCATTCATGAAAGAGCAGGGCATCGAGGATATCAACGAAATAATCGGCTGCGTACGGTAAGACCGATATCAGGATTGCGGGAGTGCGAAGCACGGAGCAATCCGCGGATATCATTTGAAAAAAGAAATCTCCCTCCCGGGTGCATACCGTCTTTGACGGCAGCATACTGTTAGATAGAACAGCATGTTGTCTGGAAAAGGCGAAGATGCCCGGGAGGTATTTTTATGGAATTTCTCAAAAAAAGCATACATATGGATCAGATCGGATGTGAGGAACAGACGCAGATTACGCTCGAGGACGACGTCAATATCGCGGACGCAAAGCCAGATGTTTATCAGGTTGTGACGCAGCAGGGGCACGTCGAGCTGGAAGAGGTGCGCGCCTCGGATGGGCATGTGCATGTAAAGGGCGTGCTGCATTTCAAGGTGCTTTATCTCGCAGATGAGGAAACGCACCATCCGGCGTGCATGGAGGGGGAACTTGCGTTTGAGGAACAGATTCTGATGGGCAGCGTGTCGGGGACGGATCTGGTACAGGCGCAGGCGATTTTGGAGGATTTAAGCGTCGGCATGATCAATTCCCGGAAGCTTTCGGTGCAGGCACTTTTGCAGATCCGCCTGTTCACGGAGCGGATGAAGCAGTTGGATGTGGCGGTGGGTCTGGACGGCACAGAGCAGATCGAAGTAAAGAAAAAAGACCTGCAGGCGCTGGATCTGATCGTTGCAAAAAAAGATATCCTGAGGGTAAAAAAAGACCTCCTGTTGCCGGGCGGCATGCCGAACATTTTTGCGCTGCTGTGGAAATCCTGCCAGATTCGGGAAATGACGTTCCGGGTGCTGGACGGAAAGCTGCAGGCGACAGGCGAGCTTTCGCTGTTTTTCTTTTATGAAGAGGAAAGCGAGACTAAAAAGGCGGTATGGTATGAAACCACCGTGCCGGTGAGCGTTGCCATTGAGTGTCAGGGTGTCCGCGAGGGGATGCTGGAGCAGATCGGCTGCAGCATCGGGCATCTGGAAATTGAAGCGAAGGCAGACGAGGACGGGGAAGAACGCGTAATTTTGCTCGACCTGGTACTGGATCTGGATATTCGGATTTACGAGGAAACGAATCTTTCGATGATTGAGGATCTCTACGGCGTTACGAAGCAGGCGGACGTCGTGAGGGGAAAAGGGCAGTACCGGAGGCTTCTGGTCAAAAATACCGCAAAAACGAGGGTGAGCGACCAGTTTTCGATTTCGCCGGGCATGCCGCAGATTCAGCAGATCTGCGGAAGCTTTGGAGAAGTGTTCGTGCAGGAAATAAAAAAGCAGTCCGACGGCGTGCTTGTAAAAGGGACGGTAAACGTGCAGATTCTGTATGAGTCTGCGGAGGAAGAGGTCCCGTGCGGCTGTCTAAAGGGCGAGCTTGTGTTTGAAGAGCTTCTGGAAACCGCAGAGCCGGTAAAAAATACATGCAGCTGCAGGATTGCGGCGTCGCTGGAACAGCTTTCCGTGCAGGCGCAAAACGAGCAGGAAGCAGAAGTTCGCGCAGTTGTGTGCGTCAAAGGGCTGATCTGCGCCGACTGCGAGGAAGAAATCGTGACGGATGCTCTGCTGCGTGCTCCCGACCCGGAAAAGCAGGCGAACCAGCCGGGTATCGTAGTGTATCTGGCGGGCGAGGGCGAGACGCTTTGGGATATCTGTAAAAAGTACGACGTTCCGATGGATGGAATGCGCGAAATGAACAATCTGACGCAGGATGAAATCCATCCTGGCGATCAGCTCCTGATTGTGAAGGGATATGCAGTTGACAAAGAGATGCAGATTGTATAAAATTAAATACAATCAGTGTATACAAAATGCAGAGGCAGACGGCTTTTCGGATCGCCTGCCTTTTCAACGGAAATGAGGATTGAATTGAAAATGAAAACCTTTCGGATAAAGGCATATGCCAAAATCAATCTCGGGCTGGATGTGCTGCGGCGCAGACCGGACGGATACCATGAAGTCAAGATGATCATGCAGACCGTCGATTTATATGACGATTTGGAATTTACAAAGCTGGCAGAGGATGAGATTCGGATTTTTACCGATAAAGAAGAGCTTCCGGCGGATCAGGGCAATCTGATCTGGCGGGCGGCAGCGCGGATGAAGGAGCTGTATCAGATCTCAGAGGGCGTGAGCGTGAAGCTGACGAAGCGGATTCCGATTGCGGCTGGCATGGCAGGCGGCAGCGCAGATGCAGCGGCGACCATTCATGCGATGGATGCGTTGTTTTGTCTCGGACTTTCCCTGGAAGAAAAACAGAAAATCGGCGTAAAGCTCGGCGCGGATATCCCGTACTGCCTGATGGGCGGCACGGCGCTTTCGGAGGGCATCGGAGAAATCCTGACAAAGCTGACGGACGTCCCGAAGGCGAAGCTTGTGATCGCAAAGCCCGATCTGGATGTTTCGACGAAATTTGTCTATGAAAATCTGCACGCTGACAGCCTGCAATATCATCCCGACATCGACGGAATGGTTGCGAGCATCGAAAAAGGCGACCTTTGCGGCATCACAGACCGGATGGGAAATGTGCTTGAGACGGTTACCTGTAAGCACTATCCGGTGATCGAGCAGATGAAAGGAATTTTAAAGGAGCACGGTGCGGTCAATGCTCTGATGAGCGGCAGCGGCCCTACCGTATTTGGTATTTTTACAGACGATCAGAACGCAAAAGAGGCGTATGAGGCGATGCAGGAGGCAGGTCTTGCCAGACAGCTGTTCCTGACAGGATTTGCCGACGGCAGAGGGAGAGAAGAATGAAAGAATTTGAAGCAAATAACGAAAATGATTACCTGCCCCTGCGGGACGTGGTGTTCAATACGCTTCGGACGAGTATTCTGACCGGTGAGTTAAAGCCGGGGGAGCGCCTGATGGAAATTCATCTGGCGGATAAGCTCGGAGTGTCCCGGACGCCGATCCGCGAGGCGATCCGCAAGCTGGAGCTGGAGGGGCTCGTTACGATGATTCCAAGACGCGGCGCAGAGGTGGCGCAGATCACGGAAAAGAACCTGCGGGACGTTTTGGAGGTGCGCCGGGCGCTGGACGCGCTGGCGGTAGAGCTGGCATGCGAGCGCATCACGGAAGATGAGCTTGCAGAACTGAAAAAAGCTTGCGAGAACTTCGAACTGGAAACAAAGCGCGGCAACGCCAACCAGGTTGCACAGGCGGACGTGGAGCTGCACGATATTATTTTAAAGGCGAGCGGAAACGAGCGGCTGATGCAGATGATCAGCAAGCTTTCTCAGCAGATGTACCGCTACCGCCTGGAATATGTCAAGGACGAGGCAAACTACAAACGCCTGATCGCAGAGCACCGCGTGATCTACGAGGCGATCCGCGACCGCGACAGACAGACTGGAGCAGAGGCGATCAAAAACCATATTGACAATCAGGAAAAGGCTGTGATCCGGATGATTACATCGGCGTCCGGGAAGACAAAACGCTGACCGGATGTATAACCGGCGCGCGGATGGGTATGCTCTTTCGAAACAGAGAAGGGAGAAAGAGTATGCAGAAGAAACCGCGCGCCGGTATTTTATTTTTGACAATTATGATGTTATGGGGGATAATATACCCACAGTATGCATTTACGGAAGAAATGTATGAGACAGTGCAAAGCGCTGACGCGGTGGATGACAGCCACCGAACTGCTGTAGCTGCGGGCGGGAACTGTCTGCGGGATTACCGCCGGATTCTGACTGCGGCGCCTGGGGAGGTGTCGGTGCGCTTTGCAATCGTTGATCAGATAGAAGAGTGGTTTGGAGAAAAAGATGAAAACAGTACAGGATAAAAATCTGCTGGAAATGCCCATCGGCGTATTTGATTCCGGCATGGGCGGTCTGACTGTGATGCGTGAGATCATGCGTCAGATCCCCAATGAAAAGGTGATCTATTTTGGAGATACGGCGAGAGTTCCCTATGGAAGCAAGTCAAAGGAGACGGTGACACGCTTTTCCAGGCAGATTGTCCGTTTTTTGCAAAGCAAACAGGTCAAGGCAATTGTTGTCGCCTGCAATACGGCGAGCGCCTATGCGCTGAATGATCTGGAAAGGGAAATCGATATTCCAATCATCGGCGTGGTAAAGCCGGGCGCAAAGGTTGCAGCGGAGGTAACCCGCAACGGACAGGTCGGCGTCATTGCGACGGAAGGAACCATCAGCAGCAATATTTATACGACTTATATCCGTAAACTTCGGCCGGAGGTACAGGTAACCGGCAAGGCGTGCCCATTGTTTGTGCCGCTGGTAGAAGAAGGGCTCTGGCAGGATCCGGTGACGGACGAGATTGCAAAACGTTACTTAAGCAGCTTAATCGATACCGGAATCGACACTCTGATTCTTGGCTGCACCCATTATCCGCTGATCCGTTCAACGGTCGCAAAGGTGATGGGCGACCATGTGACACTGGTAAACCCGGCGTATGAGACGGCTCGGGAATTAAAAGAGCTTTTGATGGAAAAAGGGTTATTCAATCCGGTTCCGCCGCAGCTTGGGACAAATAAATACGAGTTTTTTGTCAGCGACGGCGCGGAGAAATTTGTCCATTTTGCCAATTCGATTATCAAATACGGCATTTTGGGCGCGAAAGTAATACAGATAGAGGATTATTGAGCATGACAAAGGATGTAGTGATATCCGTCCGCGGTCTGCAGGTGATGGACAACGAATCTGCAGAGGACATCGAGACGGTACAGCAGGGCGAATATTATGAGCGTAATGGCAGCATTTTTTTATTGTATGACGAATATTATGAGGGCTTTGACGAGCCGGTCAAAAATGTCATGAAAATCAGGGGAAACGAAATGACTCTGACCAAACGCGGCATCATCAACGTCCAGATGAACTTTGAGGCGGGCAAAAAGAACCTGACCCGTTACCAGACGCCCTACGGCGTAATGATGATCGGGCTGGACACCAGCCGCGTCGTCTGTCTGCAGGAAGAAAAAAGCCTCGCGATAGAAATTGATTATACGCTGGAAGCAAACTACCAGTACGTTTCGGATTCCAAAATCCGGATCATGGTACGGGAGAGAAAACAGCAGGCATAAAATGGGCCCCTGCGTCGGCACGCATTCAACAGCGTGCTGTGCAGGGGCTTTTATTCATGACAATAGAATGCTCGCAGAGCGTGCATTCTATTGTTGAAAGAAAACCAATTGACAATCCGAAATGATGCGCCTACAATATTTGCATATGCAAATATTGTAGGCGCATTTTTTGCACACGCAAAAATTCGTCTGACCACGGAGGAAAGCAATCATGCTGAAAGAACTCTTCTCTTATATGAAGCAATACAAAAAATATGCCTGGATCAGTCTGGTCTGCATTGCGGTGGAATGTATCTTCGAACTGATCATTCCGCTGATTATGGCGGACATGGTGGATGTCGGAATCGCAAACGGGGATCAGGATTATATTCTGCATAAGGGACTGGTGATGATAGGCTGTGCAGGGCTGGCACTGGTGCTGGGGATCTGCAGCGCACGGTTCTGCGCACTGTGCGGTCAGGGCTTTGGGGCGAATCTGCGGGAAGCAGAGTACCGCAAGCTGCAGAGCTATTCCTTTTCCAATATCGATCATTTTCAGGTGTCATCGCTGGTAACCCGCCTGACCAGTGATGTGACGGTGATCCAGAATTCGGTTTCAACGGGCATCCGTCCGCTGTGTCGTGCGCCGGTTATGCTGTTTATGGCTACAGGCTCGGCGTTTGTGATCAACGCGCGTCTGGCACTTGTTTTTTTGGTGGCGCTGCCGGTGTTAGGATTTTTGCTGTTTGAGATAGTCAGTCATGTCGGACCTTTGTATACAAAGATGCAGACCGGCATCGACCGCGTCAACCGCATTGTGCAGGAAAATCTGACAGCTGTGCGCGTCGTCCGTTCCTATGTCAGAGAAAATTACGAGCAGGCAAAGTTCGATGAAGCAAATCTTGCCCTTCGTACAGAATCCGAAAAAGCCTTCGGCTTATCTTCTATGAATATGGCAGCGATGCAGTTTGTCATGTATGGAACGATCCTGGCGATCCTGTGGTTTGGCGGCAGCTCTATCCGTACCGGAAAGATGCAGGTTGGGGAGCTGACCGGCTTTTTGAGCTATGTGCTGCAGATCTTAAACTCCCTGATGATGCTGTCGAACGTTTTTATGATGCTGACCCGTTCGATGGCGAGCGGAACCCGAATTCTCGAGGTTTTGAACGAAAAGGTGGAGATCACGGAGGAAAAGGCACGTCCGGTCAGCGTGAAAAAGGGCGCGATCCGTTTCGACCATGTATTTTTTCAGTACAGCAAAAACGCGGAGGAATATGTGCTTTCGGACATTTGTCTGAATCTGGAAGCCGGACAGACGATTGGAATTATCGGGCAGACTGGTGCAGCAAAATCGACTCTCGTACAGCTGATTCCGCGCCTGTACGAGGCGACAAAGGGCTGTGTGTATGTAGACGACGTGCCGGTGCAGGAATATTCACTGGAGCATCTGCGGGATGCGATCGCCATGGTGCTGCAGAAAAATACGCTGTTTTCCGGGACGGTACGGGATAATCTCCGCTGGGGCAAAGAGGACGCGACGCAGGAGGAAATCGACGAGGCGTGCCGGATCGCCTGTGTGGATGAATTTATCGACCGGCTGGATAACGGCTATGATACAGAGCTTGGACAGGGCGGTGTGAACGTGTCCGGAGGACAGAAGCAGCGGCTCTGCATTGCGCGCGCGATCTTAAAGCAACCGAAGGTACTGATTTTGGACGATTCGACGAGCGCAGTGGACACAGCAACGGAAGCAAAGATCCGGGAAGGCTTAAAAGCAAAGCTCCCGGAGATGACGAAAATTATTATCGCACAAAGGATTTCTTCTGTACGCAGCGCCGATCAGATTGTCATTTTGGACGATGGAAAAATAAACGCGGTCGGCACCCATGAGCAGTTGCTTGCAGAGAACCGGATTTATCAGGAAATTTATCATTCCCAACAGGAAGGAGGTGCTCTGTAATGGCAAAATATGTCGGCTATAAGCGCCCGAAAAATACGAAAAAAGCCATGAAAAATCTGCTGAGATATCTTGGATATCACAAGTGGCTGCTGCTTTTAGTTGCAGTTTTGGTAGCGATCAGCAGTGGGGTGAGCATTGCAGGCACTTATCTTATCCGCCCGGTCATCAATGATTACGCGATCCCGGGGGATATTCCGGGACTGATTCGGATGATGCTTGCGATGGGGATCCTGTATTTGTGCGGTGTGTGCGCGACCTTTGCCTATAACCGGCTGATGGTGCATACATCCCAGCAGGTAGTGACGGAAATCCGGAGAGATCTGTTTGCCCATATTCAGAAGCTGCCGCTGTCCTATTTTGATGCGCACACCCACGGGGAGCTGATGAGCCGTTTTACAAACGATGTCGATACAGTACAGGAAGCATTAAACGGCACGTTTTCCATGCTGATCCAGAGCTTTTTGATACTGACAGGAACCCTCAGCATGCTGTTTGTTTTGAGTGCGCGTCTGACACTGATCGTATTACTGTTTTTAGCAGCGAGCGGATTTTTTATCTGGTACAATGGAAAACGCAGTAAAAAATATTTCAACGCACAGCAGGAGGTGCTGGCTGCAGTCAACGGCTTTGTGGAGGAAATGACTGCGGGGCAGAAGGTGGAGAAGGTATTCAATCATGAAAAGCAGGATCTTGAAGAATTTTTAATGCGAAACGAAAGGCTGCGTAAGGCCTCTACCAACGCCCTGACCTGGTCCGGTATGCTGGTTCCGGTCAATGTCAGCATGTCCTACTTCAACTATGGAGTTTCTGCGGCAGCAGGCGGTATATTTGCACTGACCGGACACATGGATCTTGGAACCCTTGCCTCTTATCTGGTTTATGTGCGTCAGAGCGCGATGCCCTTAAACCAGTTTACAAACCAGTTCAACTTTCTTCTGGCAACCCTCTCCGGTGCAGAGCGGATTTTTGACCTGATGGAGCAGGAGCCGGAAATCGACGAGGGAACAGTAACCCTTTGTCCGGTTGAGGTCAGGATGGACGGTTCCCTGAAGGAGGCAGAAGGCTATACCGGAAGCTTTGCCTGGAAGGATGCAGACAGCCTGACTTTATTGCAGGGTGATGTGCGGTTTCATCAGGTTGTATTCGGATATACGGAAGAACATAAAATATTGGATGGCATCAGTCTGTTTGCAAAGCCGGGACAGAAGATCGCCTTTGTCGGCTCGACAGGCGCAGGAAAGACAACGATTATTAACCTGATCAACCGATTTTACGAAATCCAGAGCGGGACGATCACCTACGACGGTATCGATATTCGCAGGATCAAAAAGGATGACTTGAGAAAATCGCTGTCGATGGTAATTCAGGATACTCATTTGTTTACCGGAACGATCGCAGATAATATCCGTTACGGACGGCTCAATGCAACAGAGGACGAGGTCAGGGCGGCTGCGAAAATCGCGAATGCTGACTCCTTTATCCGTCGTCTGCCCAAGGGGTATGACACGATACTGCACAGCGACGGCAGCAATCTATCCCAGGGACAGAGACAGCTGATTTCGATTGCGCGTGCTGCAGTTGCAGATCCGCCGGTTATGATTATGGACGAGGCGACATCTTCGATCGATACCAGAACAGAGGCGATTGTGCAGAAAGGTATGGATGCGCTGATGCACGGACGAACCGTATTCGTTATCGCACACAGACTGTCCACAGTTCGGAATTCCGATGTGATCATGGTTCTCGAGCATGGACGGATTATCGAGCGCGGCAGCCATGATGAGCTGATCGCGCAGAAAGGAAAGTATTATCAGCTTTATACCGGCGCATTCGAGCTGGAATAAAGCGTAGTATGAGACTGCGCAGCTTCTTTTGCGCATGAAATAGCGCTCCCTTTGTAGCTGTCTGTAAACAGATTTTTATGCGAGCATAAAATCTGTTTACAGACAGCTACGAGTGAATTGGGAAAACAAAAAGGCACTGGAATACCAGTGCCTTAAACAATAGAATGCTCGCAGAGCGTGCATTCTATTGTCATGAATTAAAATTCCTATTCCTATAAAGAAAAGCCGGAAAAGGGACTCGAACCCTCGACCTACTGATTACGAATCAGTTGCGCTACCAACTGCGCTATTCCGGCAGAACTCCAACAATAGATATTATACTGATATTTCATCGGTTTGGCAAGTCTTTTTTGAAAAAAGTTTCGTCTTGACAGCATTTCTGATTTGTGGATAATGTAAGGAAGAGTAAAAAAGTAAATAAACTCGCAAATGAAAGGCCGGTTACGCGGCAGAATGGGAGGAAGCATGACAGCTTATAAAGACAGAAGCAAAGAAGAGTTACTGCAGGAAAAGAGTCAGCTGGAGGCTCAGTATAAGGAGTTCCAGGGTAAAGGACTGAAACTGGATATGTCCCGCGGTAAACCGAGCGCAGCGCAGCTGGATCTTTCCATGGGTATGATGGATGTACTGGACAGCTTTACAGATCTGAAGTGTGAGGCAGGAATTGATTGCCGTAATTATGGTGTTATGGATGGCATCCCGGAAGCAAAGCGTCTGTTGGGAGAACTGATCGAAGTGCCTGCAGATAATATCATTATCTACGGCAACTCCAGCCTGAATGTAATGTTCGATGTAGTGAGCCATGCCTTCACCCACGGTATTATGGGGATGACTCCCTGGCATAAGTTAGACAAGGTAAAATTCCTTTGCCCGGTTCCAGGCTATGACCGTCATTTTGCGATTACAGAATATTTTGGCGTAGAGATGATCAATGTTCCGATGACTCCCCAGGGTCCGGATATGGATCTGGTGGAAAAGCTGGTCAGCGAGGATGAAGCCATTAAGGGTATCTGGTGCGTACCGAAGTATTCCAACCCGCAGGGCTACACCTACTCCGACGAAACTGTCCGCAGATTCGCTGCCTTAAAGCCTGCGGCAAAGGATTTCCGTATTTTCTGGGACAATGCTTACAACGTACATCATCTGTATGACGAGCCTCAGGATGTTATCCTGGAGCTGCTTTCCGAGTGTGAAAAGGCTGGCAACCCGGATATGGTTTATAAATTCAGCTCCACCAGTAAAATCAGCTTCCCCGGTTCCGGCGTCGCTGCAATTTCTGCTTCCAAGGCAAACCTGGATGATTTAAGAACACATCTGACGATTCAGACGATCGGTCACGATAAGTTAAATCAGCTGCGTCATGTGCGTTACTTTAAAGATATCCACGGCATCGAGACGCAGATGAAAAAGCATGCAGAGATTCTGCGTCCCAAATTTGAAGCAGTGCTGGAAATCCTCGACAGAGAGCTGGGGGATCTGGAGATCGGTACCTGGACAAAGCCTCACGGCGGCTACTTTATTTCCTTTGAATCTCTGGACGGCTGTGCAAAGGCGATCGTTGCAAAAGCAAAGGAAGCCGGAGTTGTCATGACCGGTGCCGGGGCAACCTACCCTTATAAAAAGGATCCTCATGACTCCAACATCCGTATCGCCCCTTCCTTCCCTCCGATCGACGAGCTGGTTCAGGCAACGGAGCTGTTTGTCCTGTGCGTAAAGCTGGTAAGTGTAGACAAGCTTCTGGAAAACATGTAAAATAACACAATAGAATGCACGGTGCATGAGGCTTCTATTGCCATGAATAATGATGCGCGCCTGAGATTATAGCAGCTGGGGCGCGCATTTTTATCATATAGGGAACTTTACTTCTATACGATTAAAACGCTTCGTGAGCATTCTATTGTCATGAACCAGAGAATATGCCAAGGCATATTCTTTTTGTAGGGGGATCAGGATGTCACAGGAGGAACAGACAATAAAGCTGGATCAGCGGGATGTGCTGGACGCAGCGATGACAGCAGGGCATATTTTGCTGGAAAACGGCGCAGAAATATTCCGTGTGGAAGAGACGATCGACCGGATCTGTCATCATTTCGGCGTACAGTCAGAAAACGCCTTTGTACTCAGTAACGGCATTTTTCTGACGTCCGGAGATGAGCATGAAAAACGCTTTGCCCGGGTGGAGCATATTCCAGTTCGCGGTGCACAGCTTCATCGGGTTGCGGCGGTCAATCAGCTCTCACGGGAAATAGAAGAGGGAAAATACACACTGCCGGAAATCCGGGAAAAGCTGGAACAGATCCGAAATGCGCCGGGCGCTTCCAAAAGGGCGCTGGTGCTGATGTCCGGTCTTGGCAGCGGCTGTTTTTGTCTGATGTTCGGCGGAATGTGGCAGGACTGTGTCGCAGCCTTTGTGATCGGGTGTCTGCTGTATCTGTATTTGCTTTGGTTAAACGGCAGATGCTCTAAAATTGTGGAAAATATCGGCGGCGGAATCATTATTACGGTGTGTAGTCTTTTACTTATCCATATGCCGTTTGGAATGGATATGAGCCATATGATCAGCGGTTCCATCATGCCTCTCGTGCCGGGACTCGCATTTACGAACGGAATCCGGGACATTGCGGACGGCGATTACATTTCCGGGACCGTCCGCATGATCGACGCGGTGCTTGTTTTTTTGTCTGTGGCGGCAGGCGTCGGCTGTGTGCTGAGCATTTATCATCATCTGACGGGAGGTGTCATGCTGTGACGGATTTGCTTCAGATTCTTGCGGCTGGAATCGGCACGGTTGCGTTCGGTGCGTTATTTGGCGTGCCTTCCAAATATTATCCCTACTGCGGTCTGATCGGAGCGTCCGGCTGGGCGGTCTATGTTTTTTTGTGGATGCGGACGGGCTTTTGGTCGGAAGCGGTCGTTGTCTTTTTGGCGACAGTGCTGGTTATTCTGATGTCCCGTTTTTTTGCCGTGCGGGAACGTTGCCCGGTGACGATTTTTTTAATCTGCGGCATTTTACCGCTCGTGCCGGGAGCCGGAATATACTGGACGTGCTATTACCTGGTGACGGGACAGCTGGACGAAGCTTCTACCCGCGGATTTTCTGCCCTCAAGGCGGCGGTTGCGATTGTGCTTGGAATTGTGTTCGTATTTGAAATTCCGCAGCGTTTCTTCAAGGGAAAGGCGGTCAGAAAAAATGACAAACTGTGAAGCGTGCGCTTATTACAGCTATGATGAGGATTATGAATGTTATATCTGCGAAATGGATCTGGACGAGGACGAGATGCTGAAATTTTTGAGCAGCACGTTTGATGCCTGTCCCTATTACCGTTCCGGGGATGAATACAGCGTTGTGCGGCACCAGATGTGACGGCGCATGGGAAATATCGTTTTTTAAATCTGGACGTCACTCGCTTTCATTAAATTTTTATATCCCAATTATAATCAATTTATAAAATTGGAGAATCCGCTTGACGGGTTCTCTTTTTTCGTGCTATCATCCAGACACATACAGAGCAGGAGCTCGGAAAGTTCGCCCCATGCAGAAATAGCAGGAGGCAACATCCTTTCGGAACGAAAACGTTCCATTTCTTTTGCAGATAGCCGATTGGGTCTGCAGTCTTTTTCAAACAATAGAAGATCCCCGGACGGGATGCTATTGTTTTCAGAAATTGATTTTCGTTTTTCAACGACAGTTTCCAAAGTTAAAAAATCAAACAGACAGTCAGATTTTGCTGTCAGACAGGAGGTTTATGCAAAAGCAGACACTCCTTGGACGCGCAAACCGGGTGAGGGACAAGCCTGAATTCTACCCTGTTGGTACATGTCATTTCGTCCGGCTGTTTTCGACGTATCCTTCCGATACATCCGTCGGACGTCGTCTTGTGGGAGGAGAAAAATCCCATGCAATCAAACAATTCTAAAAAGACCTTTCGCCCTGAAACAGAGGAAAAAGGCAGAAAAAGAAATTCCCAGAAAAAACAGGCAGCTGCAGCGGGCGTTGCGATGACGGCGATTGCCGTGATTTTACTCGGTGCAGGAATCGGCTATTCCGTGCAGAGGGCGGGAAAGACCGAGAGCATTTCCCTGGAGGAAATGCAGAACAGTGTGAGCAGCGCACTGAAAGGAGAGATGGAATCGGCGGCAACGAGTCTGGAACAGTTAAACCAGAATATTGCCGACAATCAGAAAAAGCTTGACGAGGTCAATGCACAGCTTGCGCAGCGCGAGGAAAGTCTGCTGCAGGTAGAAACGATTCAGCACAGGCTGGAAGAAAATGCGTCCGGGATGACCGGAAAAGTGACCGATCTGGAAAAAACGACCCATACGAAGGTAAATGAAATCCGGACGGATATGGAGAGCATCCATACAGATGTCACAAAGACGTTGGAAGAAATTTCCAGAATCATGCAGGAAATGGATGCCCAGAAAAAACAGGACAATACCGATCACAAAGAATCCATAACGGAGATCAACAGAATCAACGAGTCGGTGCAGTCTGTCAATCAGACCGTGTCTAAGCTGGAGGACCGTCTGAACACTTCTTATGAGAACCTGAAAAATCTGGTGCAGGAAGTCCGCACAACAGAGGAGAAGAACCGGGAACTCTGGACGCAGGAACAGACCCAGCTGACCGAGCAGCAAAAGCAGCTGTTAAAAGAGGTTGAGGAAAGCAGACAGGAAACAATCAGAAGTCTGGCTTTAGTTGAGAGCAATTTAAAAAATATGCTGGAATCCGATATGGTGCAGATTACAGCCGCCTTTGGTTCGCTGACAGCAGAGCTGCAGACGAGAGTGCAGGAGCTTTCCACCCTTCTGGAAAACAGAATGAACCGGGTTGACCAGAATTTAAGCGGACTGGACAAAAACGTGACCGGGCTCGGCAACAATATTTTCGGTTTAAACGAGAATGTGAACGGCCTCGGCAACAATATTTCCGGTTTAAGCGAGAATGTGAACGGCCTGAATGAGAACGTTGACGGCGTTGGCAAAAATGTGGAAAGCTTGTTTACGAGAATCGGTGAGCTGGACAACGGGATGCAGACGAACCTGACGACGCTGCAGCAGACATTTGCCAAGCAGTTCGGAGATCTGAATGTATCTGCCGGACAGAATACGGAAGAGTTGAAATCCTATCTGGAGGAGTTAAACAACGGCCTGAAACAGGATATGAATCAGGTTTTTACATCTGTGAGTAATGGTAAGAAAAAGCTGGCGTCCGCATTGCTCACAAAAGGAGTTTCCACAAACGAGGACGCAACATTTGCCCAGCTGACGGAAGCAATTTTAAACATTGATCAGAAGCTCGTCATTGGCGTGGAAGAGATTCCGGGTACGATCCGTTATCAGTATCATTATCATGTGGATGCTTCCGGCAACCAGCCGCACACGGAAAAGAGCGATACGGCAGGGGGCTGCTATACCGGGACACATGGCCATGTGCATAGCGTGGAGGATGGCTGTTACAAAGAAGAATCCTACCATGTTCACCGGGATGACTGCTCTGGCTATCCGGTCTGGGTGGACTGGGCTCCTGGCGTGGAACCTTACTGGGGGTTTATTTATACCTGCGGGGAGCCTGCAAATGCGACCAGAAGGGTGCTGATCTGCAGCAAGCAGGCGGGTTCAACCGATTACTATGTACCGTCCTGCGGTTTGGCAGATGGACAGATCATCGGAGCAGAAATTGTGTACGATCAGGCGCATGCGCAGGTAAAAGCACAGGAGGAACAGCAGTGCAGAGATGAGCTTGTGAGACTTGCGCTTTCGATGCAGCCTGCCCTTGGAAGCAATACATCTGAAACAGAACAGATCGGAACGGACGCAGACAACATACCGCCAGCACCGGAGCAGATCGCAGCCGAGGCGGAGCGGAAACGTCAGGAGGAAGCTGCGGCAGAAGCAGAGCGGCGCCAGGAAAGCGCGGGCGAAGTAAAGACAGAAGCAGACCGGCGGCAGGAAAGCGAGGGCGAAGCTGCAGCAGATGCAGACCGGCGCCAGGAAGCTGGAGGTGCATCGAAGTCAGACAGCAGCACAGACAATGTGGGCACATCCAAAGGGGCAGACGTAGACCGGCGGGAGGAGAGTGCAGACACACCGAAGTCAGACGGCAGCACAGAAAATGTAAATACAACCGCCACGTCCGCTACAGACAGTCAGAAAATATCTGAGGCATCCGAAAATTGATAAAAGAATTGCATAATGACTCTCTTTCTGCTAAAGTAAAGTTCAAACCAAAGTAAAGTTTAAACCAAAGTAAAGGGAGATCAGAATATCATGGGAAGTAATGGAGTCATGCTGCTGATTATTATTATCTGTGTCATCCTGTCCGGATATTTTTCAGCAACAGAGACGGCTTTTTCAGCAATCAACAGAGTCAGAATCCGCAATCAGGCAGAAAAGGGAAACAAGAGGGCAGCACTGGTGCTGCAGCTCTCTGACAACTACGACAGCCTGTTGTCGACGATTCTGATCGGTAACAATATTGTCAATATCGGATGTTCTTCTCTGGCGACAATTTTATTTGTAAAGCTTCTTGGAGAAGAGATGGGCGCGGGAATTTCCACACTGGTGATCACCGTTGTGGTATTGATTTTCGGTGAAATTTCGCCAAAGAGCATCGCAAAGGAATCCCCGGAAAAATTCGCTATGTTTTCCGCACCGATGATCAATGGGCTTCGGATCGTTCTGACACCGATCAACTGGATGTTCGGGCAGTGGAAGAAGCTGTTGTCCTGTCTGTTTAAAACGTCCGGCAGTCAGGGTATTACATCGGAAGAACTGTTTACGATCGTAGAGGAAGCGCAGGAAGAGGGAAGCATTGATAAAGAAGAAGGAAGTCTTCTGCGCAGCGCATTGAGCTTTGACGATCTGGAGGCGGGAGATATTCTGACCCCACGGATCGATATGGAAGGAATCCCTGTGGAAAGTACCCAGGAGGAAGCTGCAGAAGTATTTGCAAATACCGGCTATTCCAGACTTCCGGTTTATGAAGAAACATTGGATCATATTGTCGGCATTTTGTACCATAAGGATTTTTATAATCGGGTTTACGGGACGGATACCAGCATCCGGGAAGTGATGCGTCCGGCACTGTTTACGACAGCAAACCAGAAGATCGATGAGCTGATGCAGGAGCTTCAGAAAAAGAAACTGCATATCGCGATCGTTTTGGATGAATTCGGCGGGACGGTTGGCCTGATCACGCTGGAGGATATCCTTGAAGAGCTGGTGGGCGAAATCTGGGACGAACACGACGAGGTCGTTCAGGAGATCGTGCAGATTTCTGAGCGCGAATATAAGTTCAGCGGACGGGCGAGCGTGAAGAAGCTTTTCGACCTGATGGATGAGGAGGATGAATCCGAGGCGGCGACCGTAGGCGGCTGGGTTATGGAACAGTTAAAGAAAATCCCTGCGGTTGGGGATAACTTTGACTATAAAGGTACCCATGTGGAAGTAACTGAGATGGAAGAAAAGCGAGTATTATCCGTGCACGTCATCCTGCCGGAAGAGGAGAAAACGGAGTAAACACGCGCTTCCTACAAAAAGAGACTTCCTGAAGGAGATTTTCTGACAGGGAGCGCTGTGCGCGGCAAAAAGAAGACAACAGGCATCCGGAGCGCTGTTTGAAGCAGCGAACTTCCGGATACCTGTTTTAACTTATAGAAAAACACTTTGCACAGTCCTACACTTTTTTCTTATAACAGTGCTCTGCAAACTGCAGCAGCTGATAAAGCCCCATCGCAATGATACACAAAAGCAGGATGGATGTAATGAGCATATCCAGCTGCAGTACCTGGCTTCCGTAGATGATCAGATAGCCGAGCCCGCGTCTGGCAGCGAGAAATTCGCCGATCACGACGCCGACTAACGAAAGCCCGATATTGACTTTCATATTGCTTAAAATGACCGGAATGGAAGCGGGCAGGACAACTTTGAAAAAGCAGTCCCGTCTGGTGCCGCCGAGCGTTCGGATCAGGAGAAGCTTTTCAGGATCTGCCTGCAAAAATCCGGTATAAAGGTTGATGATTGCACCGAAGATGGCGACGGAAATGCCGGCGGCGATGATCGTATCCATGCCGGTGCCGAGCCAGACGATTAAAAGAGGGGCGAGCGCGGATTTCGGGAGACTGTTTAAAACGACGAGAAACGGCTCCAAAATTTCAGACAACCGGCGGCTGTACCATAAAAGCGTGGCGGCGGAAAGGCTAACGAGGGCGACGAGAAAAAAGCTGATGACCGTTTCAGTCAACGTGATACCGATATGGGTAAACAGGGAACGCTCGGAGACCATGCGGACAAAGCAGGCGACGACACGGGAAGGACTGGAGAAAAAGAAGCTGTCGATGATATGGAAGTCTGCGAACAACTCCCAGACTGTCAGGAAAAGAAGCAGCATAAAAATCCGGGCAAAGTGGACGAAATGATGATGGCGTCTGTGGGCAAGCAGGAAAAGCTGCTGGTCGGACAGCGTTTGGTCAGTTGTTTTCATTGGACAGTTCCTCCCAGATCTGATTAAAAAGCTGTCCGTATTCCGGCGCGCGCCGTGCGGCAAGCGGCGAATGGTCTGCGGCAGTCAGGTGAATGGGAAATTCTGCTTTGACACGGGCGGGGCGGGCAGACAGGATGAGAACGCGATCGGCGAGGCTGATAGCTTCTGCAAGATCGTGGGTGATGAGGATGACGGATTTTTCTGCCTTACGGATCATGGCAGCAATATCGGCGGAAACGGTCAGCCGGGTCTGGTAATCCAGCGCGGAAAACGGCTCATCGAGCAACAGGATATCGGGCTCGAGCGCCATCGTGCGGATGAGGGCAGCCCGTTGGCGCATGCCACCGGAAAGCTGAGACGGCTTTTTATGCTGAAATTCCAGAAGCCCGTAGTCGGAGAGCATCCTGCGAACGCGTTCCAGGTTCCTGGTTGTATCCTTGTGGGCGATTTCCAGTCCGAGCGTAACATTTTGCCAGACGTTTCGCCATTCAAATAAAAGATCGTGCTGCAGCATGTAGCCGATGCCGGGCTGATGACCATTTTCCCCATAAAACGTGATGCCGCCGCTGCCCGGGGTGAGCAAGCCGGCGATCAGGGACAAAATCGTGGATTTGCCGCAGCCGCTGGGACCGACAATCGCCAGAAATTCTTTGCGGTAAAGGCAGAAGGAAACCCGATCCAGGGCGGGCGTTTCGCCGTTTAGGGTGTGGTAGGAATAGGACAGTTCCTGTGCTTTTAAAAGGACAGAGTCCATAAGCTTTTCCCTTCTTTCTGGCAGGATTGCCCTGAAACTGGGTTCTTTTGCAGGCTATCCTGACATGATCTGCTTTATCATATGCGGAAGCTGCTGCAATTGCGCATCGATGTTGCATAGCAATGACATAGCTGCCCTGTGGATTCGACAAAATATTTTTACTTTATTGCAATAAAGTAAAAAATATGATACTATCTGATATAAATCTGAAATGGAAACACAATTTCCAATCGGATGAATGGCAACAGCCATCAACCGGAGCAATCTGGATGAAAACAGGAGAGGAGAATTGAAAAAATGAGTGAGAAGCTGAAAGTTGGCATTCTGGGTGGAACTGGCATGGTAGGTCAGCGGTTTATTTCACTGCTGGAAAACCATCCCTGGTTCGAAGTGGCTGCCATTGCAGCAAGCCCCCGTTCCGCAGGCAAGACCTACGAAGAGGCAGTCGGCGGCAGATGGAAAATGGACACACCCATGCCGGAAGCGGTAAAGAACCTGATCGTATTAAACGTTAACGATGTGGAGCATGTAGCATCTCAGGTTGATTTTGTATTCAGCGCTGTCGATATGACAAAGGACGAGATCAAAAAGATCGAGGAAGCCTATGCAAAGACAGAAACACCTGTTGTTTCCAATAACTCCGCACACCGCTGGACACCGGATGTCCCGATGATGGTTCCGGAGATCAATCCGGAGCATGCGGCAGTTATCGAATCTCAGAAAAAAAGACTCGGTACCAAGAGAGGCTTCGTTGCTGTAAAACCGAACTGCTCGATTCAGAGCTATGCGCCTGTCCTGACTGCGTGGAAAGAGTTCGAGCCCTATGAAGTGGTTGCTACGACCTATCAGGCGATTTCCGGCGCGGGTAAGACCTTTGCAGACTGGCCGGAGATGGTGGGAAATATCATCCCTTATATCGGCGGCGAGGAAGAGAAGAGCGAAAAGGAGCCGCTGCGTCTTTGGGGCAAAGTGGAGGGCGGCGTGATCGTTCCGGCACAGAGTCCGGTTATCACCTGCCAGTGTATTCGTGTGCCTGTTTTAAACGGACATACCGCAGCTGTGTTTGTGAAGTTTAAGAAAAAGCCTACCAAGGAAGAGTTAATCGACCGTCTGGTTCATTTTTCCGGCGAGCCGCAGAGACTGGAGCTTCCCAGCGCGCCCAAGCAGTTCATTCAGTATCTGGAGGAGGATAACCGCCCTCAGGTTGCTCTGGATGTCAATTATGAAAACGGCATGGGAATTTCGGTTGGCCGTCTGAGAGAGGATACGGTTTACGACTGGAAGTTTGTTGGCTTATCCCACAATACGGTCCGCGGAGCAGCGGGCGGCGCAGTGCTTTGTGCAGAGCTGCTCAAAGCACAGGGATATATCACAAAGAAATAAAAGAGAGACATACAGCAGAAAACGACGGGAGGTAGAAGCTACCTCCCTTTCGCTGCTTTGCAGGACAGAGGTGTATGGCAAAAAAGTTATTTATCGCAGAGAAACCGAGTGTGGCCCAGGAGTTTGCAAAAGCGCTGAAATATCAGATGAGCCGCAGGGATGGTTATCTGGAATCGGAAGAGGCGATTGTGACCTGGTGCGTTGGTCATCTGGTTACGATGAGCTATCCGGAAGTGTACGATATCAAGTATAAAAAATGGTCGGTCGATACGCTGCCGTTTATCCCGGAAACTTTTAAATATGAAGTGATTTCGAGCGTCAAAAAACAGTTCGATATCGTCAGCTCGCTGTTGAACCGTCCGGACGTCGATACAATTTACGTCTGTACAGACTCCGGGAGAGAGGGAGAGTATATTTACCGACTTGTGGAGCAGGAAGCGAACATTCACGGAAAAAAGCGCCGCAGGGTCTGGATTGATTCTCAGACGGAGGAAGAGATTTTGCGCGGGGTGCGGGAGGCAAAGGATTTGTCAGAATATGATAATCTGGCGAACGCAGCTTACCTGCGCGCCAAGGAAGATTATCTGATGGGCATCAATTTTTCCCGTGCGTTGACTTTAAAATACGGCAACCATGTCAAAAACTACTTGCGCCGCGACCGTGCAGTGATTTCAGTTGGCCGTGTAATGACCTGTGTATTGGGCATGGTCGTCAATCGGGAACGCGAAATCCGTTCGTTTGTAAAAACGCCTTTTTACCGTGTGACGGGAGCCTTTGGGATTCCGATGGGCGACGGAAAGGAAAAGCCGTTCGAGGGAGAATGGCGCGCAGTAGAGGGAAGTGCCTGGAACCTTTCGCCGCTTTTATATAAAGAAAACGGATTTTCGGAAAAAAAAGATGCCGAGGCATTGATGGAAAAGCTGGGTGCAATTTTGCCGAGCGGCGCGATGTCCTCTGGATTTTCAGGCGCTTTTCTGGAAAAATGTGAAAAAAAGAAAGAACAGAAAAATCCGCCGCTGTTATATAATCTGGCGGAGCTGCAAAATGATTGCTCCCGGATGTTTAAGATCAGTCCGGATGAAACGCTCAAAATCGCGCAGGAGCTTTATGAAAAAAAACTGACGACCTATCCGAGAACGGATGCTCGTGTTTTATCCAGCGCAGTTGCAAAGGAAATCCATAAAAATATCGGCGGACTTCGCAATTTCGCTCCGGTCAGCGCATACGCAGTGCAGATTCTGGAAGAAAATAGTTATCAGAAAATTGCAAAAACCCGTTATGTCAACGACAAACAGATCACGGATCACTATGCGATTATCCCGACCGGACAGGGCTTTTCGGCGCTGCGGAGTCTTTCTCCCGCGTCGGCAAAGGTCTATGAAGTGATTGCAAGACGTTTCCTGAGCATCTTTTATCCGCCGGCGATTTCCCAGAAGGTATCGCTGACGGTGCTTGTAAAATCGCAGCAGCTGCCGCAGGGTGAACGCTTTTTTGCTTCGTTTAAGGTGCTGACGCAGGAAGGGTATCTGGGCGTCAGCCGCCCATCCTTTTTCAGCTCCAAAAAAGAAGAAAAAGAGGAGAAAAACGGAGAGGAAGAGGAATTTTCCTGCGACGAGGCATTTTTAAAGGTGTTACAGACTATGAAAAAAGGAGAACAGCTTCCGCTGCATTCTCTTTCTATCAAAGAAGGCGAAACCTCGCCGCCGAAGCGCTATAATTCCGGCTCGCTGATCCTGACAATGGAAAATGCGGGACAGTTCATTGAGGACGAAGAGCTGCGGGCACAGATCAAGGGCAGCGGCATCGGAACCTCTGCGACGCGTGCGGAAATCTTAAAAAAGCTTGTCACGATCGAGTATCTGGCGTTGAATAAAAAGACGCAGACGATCACGCCGACGCTGATGGGCGAAATGATTTACGATGTGGTTTCAGATTCGATCCGACCACTGTTAAATCCCGCGCTGACTGCCAGCTGGGAAAAAGGGCTGACCGGTGTTGCGGAGGGGACGATTACATCCGGAGAATATATGGATAAACTGGATGATTTTGTACGCAGGAGGACGAATATCGTTAAACAGCTGCATAATCAGTCCATTTTATATCAGCAGTTCGATGCGATAGCCGGTTTTTACCAGAAAAAAGAAACCGCACCGGCTGTCAAAAAAGCAGGAACAGCAAAAAAAAGGACAGAAAAGAAAGAAAATGCAGAGGGCTAGTGCTTTTCTGCAAAACGTTCGCCGCATTCAGACGGCAGAAACAGGAGGAAAAAGAAGATGGAAGCAATGAAGATCAGAAACCTGTACAATCTGGAAGAAACAATCGCTGCACCGCTTTTGGAGCAGTATGAGTATCCGTGGGAGGTTCTGCCCTATATCAAGGAATTCATCAAAGCACTCGGGAACGCTCTGCCGGAGGATCGCTTCGAAAAAAGAGGAGAGGATATCTGGGTGGCAAAAAGCGCGACTGTTGCGCCGACTGCCTGCTTAAACGGTCCCTGTATCGTGGATGAGGAAGCGGAAATCAGACATTGCGCGTTTGTCAGAGGCAGCGCAATCATCGGAAAAGGCGCAGTTGTCGGTAATTCTACCGAGTTAAAGAACGTCATTCTGTCCAATAAAGTGCAGGTTCCGCATTATAATTACGTCGGGGACAGCATTTTAGGTTATAAGGCACATATGGGTGCAGGTTCCATCACTTCGAATGTAAAAAGCGACAAGACTCTGGTTGTTGTCAAATCTGCAGAAGAAAACATCGAAACCGGTCTGAAAAAATTCGGCGCGATGCTGGGCGACTGCGTGGAGGTCGGCTGCAACAGCGTGTTAAATCCGGGAACGGTAATCGGAAGACATACGAACGTTTATCCGCTTTCGCGGGTGCGCGGATTTATTCCGGAAAACAGTATTTTCAAAGATCAGGAACATATCGTATTAAAGGAAGACAGGGGCTGACCCCTGCCTTTTCTTTTTTAAATTTAATTGTGCTTTTTTGAAAGTTGATTCCATGCCCGCATGAAAATCGGCTTTCAGGCAAGCAGGAAGGGCGCATGGGAACGATTGTGATAGCAGAATAGAAAAAATGCTTGACGAAGCAGTGCCTGCGGTGTATAGTTTACTCAATGGATTAACGCTTGCACGCGTTAAAGCGTAAAAAGTGATTATGAGGAGGAACGAAAAATGAAAAAGTTAGCGGCAATTTCCCTTGTGCTGGCAATGACCGCGGCATCTTTGGCTGGCTGCGGCTCGACAGCAAACACTGCAGCACCGGCAGAAAGTGAAGCGGCAGAAACCCCTGCAGCAACAACAGAGGAGACAACAGATACAGCAGCGGATACGGTAGCAGCAGATGGCAAGGTGTATAACATTGGTATCTGTCAGCTGGTACAGCACGAAGCGCTGGATGCAGCAACTCAGGGCTTTCAGGATGCACTGACAGAACTGCTGGGTGAGGAAAATGTGAAGTTTGATCTGCAGAATGCTTCCGGTGATTCCGCAACCTGTGCAACGATCGTCAACCAGTTTGTATCTTCTGATGTTGACCTGATTCTGGCAAATGCAACGGCCCCTCTGCAGGCAGCAGCGGCAGCTACCAATGAGATCCCGATTCTGGGAACCAGCGTTACAGACTATGCGACAGCACTTTCCATCGATGACTGGACAGGCGTAACCGGCACAAACATTTCCGGTACTTCCGATCTGGCACCGCTGGATCAGCAGGCGGACATGCTGCATGAGCTGTTTCCGGATGCAAAAAATGTCGGCATCCTGTACTGCTCCGCAGAACCTAATTCCGCATATCAGTCCCAGACTATTCAGGGATATTTAAAGGATTACGGCTATGAATGCACAGAGTACACCTTCGCAGACTCCAACGATATCGCGTCGGTTGTAAACAATGCGATTGCAACATCTGATGTCCTTTATATTCCTACCGACAATACAGCAGCATCGAACACCACGATTATTCAGAACATCTGCCAGCCTGCAGGAATTCCGATCATCGCAGGCGAGGAAGGTATCTGCTCCGGCTGCGGCGTAGCAACCCTGTCCATCAGCTATTATGACCTTGGCTATAAAACCGGCGAAATGGCATATGAAATTCTGGTAAACGGTGCAGATGTATCTCAGACAGCAGTTGAGTTTGCTCCGAATGTAACCAAGAAATATAATGCAGCAAACTGTGAGGCACTCGGTATTACCGTGCCGGATGATTATGTGGCAATTGAGTAATCGCAAGTCACTGTGAGGGTTTGCAGAGCGTTGAGGAGGGAGAAATTCCTCTTCAGCGCTTTTTGTCGATTTTTTATGGAACGACTAAAAAGTATCGGTGACGAAACCAGGACTGCCGATATTTGAAAAATAAAAAAGTGTACTGGAGGAGGAAACAGTGAATATTGTAGCATTGTTTAACGCGCTGCCGGGGGGCTGTGCACAGGGGCTGATCTGGGGAATCATGGCGATCGGCGTATTTATTACCTATAAGATTCTGGATCTGGCAGATCTGACCGTAGACGGCACGATGTGTACCGGGGGTGCGGTCTGTGTCGTGATGATGATGAATGGGCATTCCGTTGGATTTTCCCTGTTCTGCGCATTTGTTGCAGGTATGCTGGCTGGTCTGGTAACGGGCATTTTCCATACAGCAATGGGAATCCCGGCAATCCTGGCAGGCATTCTGACACAGCTCGGTTTGTATTCCGTCAACCTGAGAATTATGGGCAACAAGGCCAATGTAGCGCTCGTTACTGATAAATATGACGTGCTGGTTTCTATGCGTTACCTTAAAAACGTTGTTTTTTACAAAAATACGCTGTTTGTTGTAGCAATTGTGATCGTTGTACTGATCGGGGTTTTATACTGGTTTTTCGGTACGGAATTGGGCTGTTCCATCCGCTCCACAGGCTCCAATCAGAACATGTCCCGCGCACAGGGTATCAATACCGATCTGACAAAGATCATCGGTCTGATGCTGTCTAACGGCATCGTAGCGCTTTCCAGCGGTCTTCTGGCGCAGTATCAGGGCTTTGCGGACATCAACATGGGACGCGGTGCGATCGTAATCGGTCTGGCTGCGGTCATCATCGGCGAAGTCGTATTCGGCAAAATCAGCCGCAACTTTGCATTCAGTCTGCTGACAGTAGCGCTTGGATCCATTATTTATTACTTAGTTCTGCAGGTTGTTTTGTGGTTTGGCTTAAATTCTAATGATTTGAAGCTTTTGTCAGCGATCGTTGTAGCAGTATTTCTGGCAATTCCTTATATGAAGCGCAAATACTTTTCCAGACCTGTAAAAAAAGGAGGTGCCAGACGTGCTTGACTTAAAATCCATCAGTAAAACTTTTAATGCGGGGACAGTAAATGAGAAAACCGCACTGAATAACCTTTGTCTCCATTTAAATGATGGAGATTTCGTAACGGTGATCGGCGGAAACGGCGCCGGAAAATCTACCATGCTGAATGCGGTTGCAGGTGCGTGGCCGGTTGATGAGGGCACGATTGAGATCGGCGGCGTCAATGTCACAAAGCTTCCGGAATATAAGCGTGCAAAGTATTTAGGGCGCGTGTTTCAGGATCCGATGACCGGAACAGCAGCCAGTATGCAGATTGAAGAGAATATGGCGCTTGCGGCGAGAAGAGGGCTGAGCCGTACCTTGAAAAAAGGAATCAGCAGCAAAGAACGGGAATTTTACAGGGAGCGCCTGGCAGAGCTGGGACTGGGGCTGGAGGATCGTATGACCTCCAAAGTTGGTCTGCTTTCCGGCGGTCAGAGACAGGCACTGACACTTCTGATGGCTACCCTGAAAAAACCGCAGCTTCTGCTTTTGGATGAGCATACAGCGGCACTGGATCCCAAAACAGCTGCAAAGGTACTGGAGGCAACAGACCGGATTGTTGGACAGGACAACCTGACGACTCTGATGATCACCCACAACATGAAGGATGCAATTGCACACGGCAATCGCCTGGTTATGATGTATGAAGGACATATTATCTATGACGTGGCAGGGGAAGAAAAGAAAAAGCTGCATGTATCAGATCTTCTGGAGAAGTTTGAACAGGCCAGCGGCGGCAGTTTTGCAAATGACAGAATGATTTTATCCTGATTATTTTTGAATCCAAAGGTTTTACCTCTGTGTTTTGTAAAAAATACTGGATTTTTGACGAAAAGTATGAGAAAATAGCATCAGCGTACAGCTGGTGCTTTTTTCATGGAGATCTGCTTCGGATCTCTTATATGGAAGAAAGCTTTGCGCCTTTTTGGTGTGCCTGCTGACGAAATTTTCATCCATTAGACGAAAGGAGATAACACATGATTTATTCACACGAAGTAGAACAGATGTGTCCGGTAGCACAGGGCGTTAACCATGGCTGTGCTCCCATCCCGGAAGAAGCAAAATGGGTAAAAGCCAAAGAGATCAAGGACATATCCGGTCTGACTCATGGTGTTGGCTGGTGTGCACCTCAGCAGGGTGCCTGCAAACTGACACTGAACGTTAAGGAAGGTATTATTCAGGAAGCACTGGTAGAGACCATCGGATGTTCCGGTATGACTCATTCTGCTGCTATGGCTGCAGAAATTCTTCCTGGCAGAACTATTCTGGAGGCTCTGAACACTGACCTTGTATGTGATGCGATCAATACAGCTATGAGAGAGCTGTTCTTACAGATCGTTTATGGTCGTACACAGTCCGCATTCTCTGAAGAAGGTCTGCCGATCGGCGCAGGTCTGGAGGATCTGGGCAAGGGCTTAAGAAGCCAGGTTGGTACTATGTATGGTACCCTGAAGAAAGGCCCTCGTTACCTTGAAATGGCTGAAGGTTATGTAACCGGTATCGCTTTGGATGCAGACGATCAGATCATCGGCTACAAGTTTGTAAACTTCGGCAAGATGACAGACTTTATGAAGAAGGGCGATGACGCTCAGACAGCATATGAGAAAGCATCCGGTCAGTATGGTCGTGTGGATGATGCTGTAAGAATCATCGATCCCAGACAGGAATAAAAGGAGGAGGTAACGAAGCATGGCATTATTTGAGTCTTATGAAAGAAGAATTGACAAGATTAACGCTGTTTTAAATAGCTACGGAATTGCTTCCATCGAAGAAGCTGAAAAAATCACCAAAGATGCCGGCCTGGATGTTTACAATCAGGTAAAGAAAATCCAGCCAATCTGTTTCGAGAACGCTTGCTGGGCTTACACTGTAGGTGCAGCGATCGCAATCAAGAAAGGCTGCAGAAGAGCAGCTGACGCAGCAGCAGCAATCGGCGAAGGACTGCAGGCTTTCTGTATCCCCGGTTCCGTTGCTGATCAGCGTAAAGTAGGTCTTGGCCATGGTAATCTGGGCAAGATGCTGCTGGAAGAAGAAACAGACTGCTTCTGCTTCCTGGCAGGTCATGAGTCCTTTGCAGCAGCAGAGGGTGCTATCGGTATTGCTGAGAAGGCAAACAAGGTTCGTAAGAAACCTCTGCGCGTTATCCTGAACGGTCTTGGCAAGGATGCTGCACAGATCATTTCCAGAATCAACGGCTTTACTTATGTAGAGACTGAGATGAACTATCACACCGGCGAGCTGAAGGAAGTATTCCGGAAATCTTATTCCGAAGGCCTTCGTTCCAAGGTTAACTGCTACGGCGCAAATGACGTAACAGAAGGTGTTGCAATCATGTGGAAAGAGGGCGTAGACGTTTCCATTACCGGTAACTCCACCAACCCGACCAGATTCCAGCATCCTGTTGCAGGTACCTACAAGAAGGAATGTGTAGAGAAGGGCAAGAAGTACTTCTCCGTAGCTTCCGGCGGCGGTACCGGTCGTACCCTGCATCCCGATAACATGGCTGCAGGTCCTGCTTCTTATGGCTTCACAGATACACTTGGCCGTATGCATTCCGATGCGCAGTTCGCAGGTTCTTCCTCTGTACCCGCACACGTTGAGATGATGGGTCTGATCGGTATGGGCAACAACCCGATGGTTGGCGCTACTGTAGCTGTAGCTGTTTCCGTTGAGGAAGCTGCTAACGCTGGCAAGTTCTGAATTTAAGCGGGTTTGAGCCTGCTCGGTTTTTAGAGAAGGCATAGCTTGGAACCTCAAATTTCTGTATTTGGGGTATAGGGTGTGCAGTTTGTGTGCAATTTGTGTGCAAATCTCAAAAATCGGGTGTTTAGAAAGGATATAACCCGATGGGGAATATCTTTTCTATACGAATTTTATTCAGGAATGTTTTTTTCATAATATATTTCGTTATGTGTAGAAGGAGAGCGCTGTGTTCGCTCTCCTTCTTCATTGTTATGATTTTAGAAGAAATATTTATGGGGAAAAATGCTGGATCAGTAATCGTACAGAAAAGAAATGGAAAATGGAAATATCGTTTTTATTTGCCTGGAAAAAACGAGATAGCGTATCGAAGTCTGGTTTTGCAACAAAAGCGGAGGCAAAAGCAGAGGGCGAAAAAGTACGAATGGGGATGTTGGAGGGTAGGCTGACTTATCAGGGAGCATAAGATTCCTTTTATAACAGGAAGAAGAGGCTGCAGGATGTCTCAGATGATGGTGCCATTTACATGCTTCCGTCAGTTTATAGCTGTATAGGCATTACATATAACAAAACTTTATTAGAAGTACATGGATGGGAGCTTCCAAAATTCTTTGCTGATCTGGAAACCCGGCAGAGGAAGCAAAGGCGGCGGGGGTACAGCTGTGCCTGGCACAGATCGAATATCCGCAAAAATAGAAGTAAAATATGTGTAGATTTAAAAAAATTATTGACGTGAGGAAAACCACGTGGTATGTTTTTTTGAAAAAAGAGATTATTTTAAAGGCAAACCTGTTGAAAGGCAGGGTCGCAAAGCCGGAAGGGACTAAAGTCAGAAAGCTTGACCATGTTAGCCGGTTGCCACTGTTTCCATATCATCATAATATATGGAAAAGATGTTTGAACAGAAGAGATCCCGATACCTTTTATACTATATAGATGTGTGATTTTAAAAAAAAATAGTAGGGACACTGGCAGATTTTGGCAAGTGTCCTTTTTGTATGCAAAAATGGGTAACAAAACTAGCGGGGACAGGTTCTCTGTATACAGATAAAAGCAGGATGAAGAAGGCATAAGACGAAGAGAGGACTTTTATAAAATGAAAAATTATGAAGACAAAATATATTCCTTAGGTGAGACTGTAACGGGGCAGACACAGGCCATGTCACAGGCCGTACAGAAAACACTGGAAAATAATGGCGGGGTAGGTATAATGACAGGATCTTATGACCAAAACCTGTCTATTTTGTCTGTGGATAATCTGCTGTTGCATAGTACAGGATATACATTCGATACTTTCATGGAACAGACAAAAGGCTCATTGAGAAACTTCTTTTATGACGAGGAAGATATACTGGAGCGAGACCGTTTTTTGCAGCTTCACGGAACAGGGGAAGCACAGATCCTTGCAGCAGACGGTACAGTGAAAAATGTACGGCTTTGTAAAGAGGATGCGACAGATGAGGCGGGCAGACAGATCTGGGTTATGTCCGTACAGGTCAACTGGGATCATGTAAATTTGGCACTGCTCAATGAGGCTATCTATTCCGGCTTCTGGTATTTTGACTGTGACGAAAACAGTGAGATTGTGAATGCAAACTGGAGTCATGAATTCCGAAAAATGCTTGGCTATCATGACACTCTGGACTTTCCGAATAAACTGGAATCCTGGTCAGATCTTCTGCATCCACAGGATAAAGAAAGAGTAATGGTGCAGCTTCAGGCGGCAATTAAGGATAAGACGAACCAGATAAAATACCAGGTAGAGTATCGTATGAGAATGAAGGATAATCAATACCAGTGGTTTCGGGCATCGGCAGAAGTAATACGCCGTCTGGATGGTTCTGCCAGCAGGATTGCCGGGATTTTTATTAACATTGATGCGGAGAAAAAAGAAATCATGCAGGCACAAAAATCTGCTGCTTTCCACCGGGCTTTTACGAAAGCAGATTTGTGCGAGTATTATGTGAATCTGGAAGCGAATACTTTTGATACCTTTAAGGTTGAACCGTCCCTGATGACCGTCTTTGAACAGAGTCATACGTGGGATGAATTGATCCGGCATTTTGTGGATTCCTATGTTGTGGAGACAGATAAGAAGGCGGTATCCTCTTTTTACGACCGTGGTTATATTGCAGAAAGGCTGAAGGGTCTGGAAACCGAATTGGCTTTAGAGTGCCGTATCACTCTGAATGGAGAAGAACGATGGGTCCGCAATGTGGTCATACGTGGCGAAATAGAGGATTCAGAATATGCCATGATCTTTCTGCGTGATATCACAGAGGCAAAGGTAGAGAGCGCACGGCATCTGCAGATGGCAGCGGATAATGCTTCCATGGAGCAGCTGATTCAGAGTATTGTGCGTCTGGTTGACCGCTTTGTTGTCTGTGATCTGGAAAATGACAGATATGAATTCTACAATCTGAATGGACAGATGATATATAAACCTCTGGGATTTTATCATGATTTTCAGATGCAGGTTCTTGAAAAATATAAGACACTGGAACCATTGGAAGCTATAGATATCCTGATAGCCCCGGATAATATTCGGAAAAAACTGAAAAGTGAAAATGATATTTATAAGTTTGAGTATTGCAGCCTGGATGAAAAGACTTATAAAATCGCTTCTTATATTCCCTTGGAATGGAAGAATGGAAAGCTGGAAAAGGTATTGCTGGCATCCATGGATGTGACACAGGAGAAGAAAGCAGAGATTGAATCCCGTCAGGCACTGAAAGAGGCTTACCGGTCCGCAGAAAATGCAAATCGTGCGAAAACAGAATTCCTTTCCAATATGTCCCATGATATCCGGACACCGATGAATGCGATTGTGGGTCTGACGGCAATCGCAGGAGCAAATATTGAGAGCCAGGACAGAGTCATTGAATGTCTCAGCAAGATCACAGAATCAAGCCGCCATCTGCTGGGGCTGATCAATGAAGTATTGGATATGGCACGTATTGAAAGTGGAAAAATGACACTGGCACAGGAAGATTTCAATCTGTCAGAGCTGGTAGATAATCTTATTACACTTACGAAACCGGTGCTTGATGAACATAAACATAATTTTGATATACACATCAATCACATTGAACACGAGGATGTCTGTGGTGACAGCCTGAGGATCCAGCAGGTGTTTGTGAATCTGATGAGTAATGCGATCAAGTATACACCGAATGGTGGGAATATTATTTTTTCCATAGAGGAAAAGCCAAATGGATTTTCAGAACTTGGATGCTATGAATTTACGATTGAGGATAATGGAATCGGTATGTCACCGGAATTCCAGAAAATCATGTTTGATCCTTTCAGCCGTGCGGATGACCACCGGACAACCAGAGTTCAGGGAACTGGTCTGGGAATGGCGATCAGCAGAAATATTGTGAACCTGATGAATGGTAATATTAAAGTAGACAGCACCTTACACAAGGGAACCAGAATTACGGTTACGATTTATCTGGAGCTTCAGGAAAAAGAAAAAGAACAGGACAAAAATCTGATGAATCTGCCGGTTCTGGTAGTGGATGATGATAAGACATGCTGTGAAAGTACAGTTGCCACACTGAAGGAAATCGGTATTACAGGTGAATGGGTTC
>ENA-ORSC01000349-ORSC01000349.1-human-gut-metagenome-genome-assembly--contig:-NODE-349-length-38127-cov-48.719820_pt1 | contig 38127 bp, 30 predicted proteins | sample MGYA00242178_ERZ509140 | MGnify/ENA primary metagenome ERZ509140 (study PRJEB26280, sample SAMEA2338681) | human gut metagenome | biome: human gut; feature: human-associated habitat; material: faeces... | reverse complement strand
GGTCGACCAAACTTTTATAATTGCTTGATAAAGCAATCAGCTAAACCATAATTTACCCAAACTTAAAAAAATAACCAAGATTTACAACGCAAAAGCGGCACTCTAACGAGTGCCGCAATGCAATAAAAATTATTTATTATTTAAGGAAAGATGATGTGCCACCGATCTGACCGTCAATGCCTGTAAAGCCGTTTGCACAACATACATAAACTCTCATATTTGCCTTACCGATATCTGAAACAGTAAGTGTTCCGTTTGTTACATTCTGAACATCACCTGTAACAGCGTCAACATATCTGCCGTTAGGAATATTCTTAAATGTAGCACCACTTGAAACTGTTACAAGTGCAAGGCTGTCAATACCGTCTTCTGCACTTGTATAACGGCGGATATAAGACATATCGCCACCTGTTACATAAGATTCAGAAGCTGTGTACTGACCTTTCTGAAGAGCAGGAATAGCTCTTCTGATAGCATTAAGCTTTGAAAGATGAACGCTAAGCGGGCTTGCAAGTGTTTCAGCAACAGTACCAGAAGCTGTGTACTCGCTAAAGTCTGTAGCTGTTACATTACCCTCAAGATAATCGCCGTAGTAAGCACGACCTGTTGTTGAAAGAGGAGCGTTAGGACCAACATCAATAACTGCGCCCTTCTGGAACTCAACCTCTGAACCATAGTAAACGCATGGAATACCACGGAATGTAAACATAAGGTCAAGGTTCTCTGCCCAAGTCTGTGTGCCGCCTGCAAAACGACTCTTTTCATCAGGCTGTTCAGGAGCATAGTCATGAGAATCAACATACATTACATTGTATGTTGCATCATTATAATACTGGTCTGTGCTCTTAGCAAAGTTATAAGCACTGCTTGCGTTACCAAACATTCTGTGCATCTGGAAGTCAATACCCTCCATACCTGATGCCATAGATCTGTCAGGTGTGTGGTATGTAATACCGTTTAAGAAAGCATTTTCTGAAGTAGGTTGATCTGTAGGATCATCTTCTGCGAGATAATGATCAAATACAACATTCATATTGTTGTTGATATCTTCAGCAGAAGTGCCGTAACTCCATAAATCAGCCCACTTATTGTTTGACTCTTTCCAAGTGTAGTAAGGTGTAGATTCCTCTGCGTGGCCACGATACCAAATCTGTGTGTAACGAGTACAGATTTCGCCAAACATAAGGAAGTTGTTGTTACCCGATGCCTTTGCAGCAGCATAAAGCTGGTCATTGTACATAAGGTTAAGTGCAAGTCTTGGAATATGTCTTACTGTATCAACACGGAAACCGTCAACGCCCATATTGATATAGTCTGAGTATACATCTACGATGTGTTCTGCTACTGCCGGATTTTCTGTGTTGAGGTCAACACAGTCACCTGCGATTTGTGCAAATTTACAGGTCCAGTCGTCCCAGTTAAGGCTCTGGAAATAACCTGTATGATAATAGTTGTTTGCATTAAATGTGTCAGAATTTGAAATCTTTGCAGAATCATAATCTTTTGCGTCCGGCAAGCTGCCTGTTGAGTTACCTACATCCGAAGAGTATGTTGTATTCTTCATAAGGTTAAGTCTTTGAGAATACTGAATTCCAGGCTTCTGTGCCCAGTATTCCTCTGGTGAACTAAGTCCGTATGTGTCAAGAAGTAAGTCTGTAGGAATCATTGACTCTTCAAGATTTGAAAGGTCTTTTGTTGTATCTTTTTCAAAAAGATTGCAGAAATAAGCCTCACCGAAGTTACCGGTATGCTGGAAAACTACATCCTGAATAATCTTCATACCTTTTGCGTGAACCTCATCAATAAGATCCTGGTATGTAAAATCATCACTCTCATAACGTACATCAACGGTTGAGAAGTCCATAGCATGATAACCGTGATAATCATAGCCCGAACCGTTTGTAACTACAGGAGTAATCCAGATAGCTGTAAAACCAAGTGCCTTTATATAGTCAAGCTTGTCTGCAAGACCTCTGAAGTCACCACGCCATGCAGGGTCTGAATCAGGGTTATTTGCCTGTGTGTCATCCCAGCAATGAACATTATTGCCTGTATCTCCGTCATAGAAACGGGTTGTCATAACAAAGTAGATAGACTCTTCACGCATATCCACTGAATCAACAGGGTCAATTTCATCAGGATTGTACTTTGTCCATCTCTTGTTTTTGTACCACCACTCACCGGTAGTTCTTCTTAATTCAGGTGAATACTGTTTGCCGTCTTTATCTGTAAAAATCATATTTACAGCCGTAACATCGTTGATTACATAAGTAAACCAACCGTTTGAAGAGGCAGTCATTTTTTCACCCGGATATGAATCTGACATTGCGCTGTTTGTTGGAAGTGAATTCCAAAGGTAAACATATGGCTGTGCAAGTTCACTGTTCTGATAATGTATAGTAATGCCTGTTTCAGCTGACGCCGCACCAACCTCTTCAGTTGTAGCGTCAGCGTCAGCAGCGTTTACAGATACTATGCCTGCTGTAATAACAAGCATTACAGAAAGTACTAATGCACACCATTTTTTAATCTTTGTCATAATAGTACCTCAATTTATTTTAGTTAATCGTCGTATGTTTTAAAAATTACTTTTCTGCAACCATCTTCTGAATCATTGTAGCGTCTATAACATCAAGAACACCGTTACCGTCAACATCACATGTCTTGAAATCATATTTCATACCGCTGTATTCAGCAATGATCATCTGGAGATATGTAGCATCGTTTACATCAACTTTGCCGTCACCGTCGCAGTCGCCAAGCATAAACGGAGTTGTTGTAGGCTGTACTGAAGTTGTAGGCTGTGTGGTTGGTTTTGGTGTGGTTGGTTTTGGTGATGTTGTTGTAGGAATAACAGATGTAGTCGGCTGTGTTGTAGTCGGTACATTTGAATCAGCTGTATAAGTATAAGTCTTTGAAACCTTTGAGTTGTCAGAACCTTCAACATATACTTCAACTGTGTATGTTCCCTTTACTGTTGGTACAAATGAGTATGAATCGTTAAGTGTGTAATAAGGAATATTCTTATTACCGTTTGGATCTGTAACTACATACTTATAGAAAAGAAGGTTTGTACCTGTATTACCGCCGCCTGCAAGAACTTTAACTGTAGCTTTAGTGTTGAGCTTGATAAAGTTAAGATTAAGAGGTGTTACATTTTTAATAACAGGCTTAACGAGTGTTGAGTCATCTGCAACAGTAAGTGTGAGTGAACGCTCGTTTGTATTGCCCTTTGTGTCAGAATACTCAAACTTGATTGTATATTCACCAACTGCTGATGGTGTCCATACATACGAGTTTGTCGAGCTCATAGGAGATACTACCTTGCCGTTTACAGAAATCTGATAGCTGATAGTAGCATTTACAAGGCTATTTGCTGTTGTTGAAAGTGTAACAGCTGTACCTGTATAAATTGTGTTCGATGGGTCTGCTTTATAAGAAGTTACCTGAATATCACTTGTATCATATACAGACCAAGTATTTGTCTTGTTGTTGTAAAGGTCGCCTGAACCTACTGTAAGGTCATTTGACTTATTGCTGCCTGAACTGAAGATAACATTCTTATAAGCCTTATTAGGAGTATAAGACCATACATTATCGCCGATTTCAGTCATTGGTTTGCCCGGCCATGCAGCGTTGTTCTCTGTGCTGCTGTTCCACATATAGCAATATACATTTGACCAACCTGCATCATTCTGGCAGTAAATTGGTTTTACATTGCCCGAAGAAGTTGCCGGCTGTGTAGCCTGTGTCGGCTTAGTTGATGATGTTGCCTGTGTTGGGTTAGTTACATCAGAGTAAGCTGACCACTTGCGTGTGCTGAGGTCATAAATCTGACCGTTGCCTGCATAAGTAAGGTCTGTTGTCTGATTGCCGCTGCCGTTGTTGAAGATAACATTCTTAAAATCACCCGAAAGTGTGTAAGAATAAACGCCATCTTCAACCTGAGTCATAGCCTCTCCCGGCCATGCTGCGTTGTTGCCTGCACCATCTGTCCACATATAGCAGTACAGATTGGCCCAGCCGTTGTTTGCACGAACGTATACAGTATCGCCTGTTGCTGCTGATACTGCCATACTGCCTGCACAAACTGCAGATACTGCAAGCATAATACAAAGTATTAAGCTGAGTACCCTGTGCTTTGTTGTTACCATAAGAATTTCCTCCAAATTTTTTTTTATGGTTTTTGTGGATAATATAATCCCACGTTCTGACAATTATATTATACAACAATGTTTGCTAATATTTTTTTCTCTTTGAGAATTATTTTGATTTTCTTACAGCCAAATTTATTAGTCTATATTTGTATATATTCAACAAAAAGGCGAGAAAAAGCATTTATTAATATCAATATGCACAAATACAAGATGTTGTTTTTGTGACTATCTATAATACTATCTGTTCTTAATTTTATCCCAATAGTTCTTATATGCCTGTTCGTTTTTGTTGTCACCGTATTCGTAATAAACTCTGTCACGGATAATATCCGGCAAATATTGCTGATTTACATAATGGTTCGGATAATCGTGCGGATAGTTATAAAACTGTCCTTTGTTATTATTATCTTCCCCATCATAGTGCATATTTTGAAGCTGTCTTGGTACAGGACCGTAATTGCCTGCTTTTAAATCCTGTGCTGCACGATTAATCCCCATATATGCGGAATTGGATTTCGGCGCATTGCATACCATTATAACTGCGTCTGCAAGCGGTATTCTCGCCTCTGGCAAGCCGACAGCCTGTGCAATATCCACACATGATTTTACAATAGGAATAAGCTGTGGATACGCAAGTCCTACATCTTCGCAGGCACACACCATAAGTCTTCTGCACGCACTCGGCAAATCCCCTGCCTCAAGCAGCCTTGCAAGATAATGCAAAGCCGCATTACTGTCACTGCCACGCATACTTTTTTGATATGCGGAAATTATATCGTAATGCTCGTCACCGTCCTTGTCATAACGCACGGCGCTTTTTTGTACAAGTTCCGCAACACTTTCTTCGCTGACTTTTTTTACTCCGTCAACTTCGTCAGCCACAAGAATAGCAAGTTCAACCGCATTCATAGCTTTTCTTACATCTCCGCCGCAGCCATGAGCGATTTTTTTACGACAACTTTCGGGGAAATCCACCTCTACCTCCTGTTCCTCTGAAATAATTTCCGCCGCTCTCTGCACAGCTCTTTCTATTTCTTCGGGCGGTACCGGTTTAAATTCAAAAACAGTCGAACGGCTTAAAATAGCATTATATACATAAAAATACGGATTTTCGGTAGTTGATGCAATAAGCGTAATCGAACCGTTTTCTATATATTCAAGCAAAACCTGTTGCTGCTTTTTATTAAAATACTGAATTTCGTCAAGATACAGTAAAATGCCGTTCATTCCCGAAAAAGTGTTCAACTCCGAAACTACCTCTTTTATGTCGGATGTTGATGCGGTCGTGCCGTTGAGTTTTTTCAGAGTTCTGTTCGTTCTTTTAGCTATATATGTAGCAAGAGTTGTTTTTCCCACTCCTGACGGACCGTAAAAAATCAGATTCGGAATTTCTCCGCTTTCAATTATTTTTCGCAGTGGCTTATTCGCTCCGAGCAAATGCTTTTGCCCCACAATATCATCAAGAGATTGCGGTCTTATTCTGTCTGCAAGAGGAGTATTCATATAATCAGCCTCATTTCAAATTTAGTATATATTTCATAGTACATTTGTTCGTAGAATTTGTCAAGATTTTTAGCAAAAAAATCCGTTCCGCCTTAAATTTGACGGAACGGAAAATAAACCGATTTTTATTATTCGTAAAGCGGATACTTTTTGCAGATTTCTTCAACGCCTGCTCTTACCTTGTCGGCACTGTTTTCAAAATCATTGAGAACAAGTGTAATATACTCGGCAATCTTGTCCATATCCTCTTCGTTAAGACCTCTTGTTGTAACAGCGGCAGTACCTATACGAACACCACTTGTTACGAACGGAGAAAGCGGTTCACCCGGAATAGTGTTTTTATTTACTGTAATATAGCACTCATCAAGACGAGCCTCAAGCTCTTTACCTGTAACACCTGTATCACGAAGATCCATAAGAAGTACATGGTTGTCTGTACCGCCCGAAACAAGCTTATTGCCTCTCTTAAGGAGTCCCTCCGCAAGAGCCTTACAGTTAGAAACAATCTTTGCACCGTACTCTTTAAATTCAGGCTTTAATGCCTCACCAAAGCAAACTGCTTTAGCCGCAATTGTGTGCATAAGAGGACCGCCCTGTGTACCAGGGAAAATTGCCTTGTCAATCTGCTTAGCAAACTCTTCACGGCAAAGGATAAGACCGCCTCTCGGACCACGGAGTGTTTTATGAGTTGTGGATGTAACAAATTCACAGTACGGAACAGGGTTTGGATGAACGCCTGCCGCAACAAGGCCTGCGATGTGAGCCATATCTACCATAAGATATGCGCCTACTTCATCGGCAATTTCACGGAGTTTTGCAAAATCAATAATTCTTGGATATGCAGACGCACCGGCTACAATAAGTTTTGGCTTACATTCCTTGGCAATCTCAAGTACCTTATCATAGTCAATTCTGTGTGTTACGCTGTCAACACCGTAAGGAACAAAGTTAAAATACTTACCTGAAATGTTTACAGGTGAACCGTGTGTAAGATGACCGCCCTCGTTAAGGTTCATACCCATAACTGTATCGCCCGGGTTGAGCATAGCAAAGTAAACTGCTGTGTTAGCCTGTGCACCCGAATGTGGCTGAACATTTGCGTGTTCTGCGCCGAAAAGCTCGCAAGCTCTCTTGCGTGCAATTTCCTCAACAACATCAACGCACTGGCAACCGCCGTAGTAACGCTTTCCCGGATAACCTTCTGCATACTTGTTTGTAAGTAAGCTGCCCATTGCTGCCATTACAGCAGGAGAAACGATATTTTCGCTTGCAATAAGCTCAAGATTTCTTCTCTGTCTTTTAAGTTCAGCTGTCATTGCCTCGCCAACAGCAGGATCATAGCTATTGAGATAGTCAAGAGCTGCAATATTTGTTTTTTCACTCATAATTATTCTCCTTAATCTAAAAATATATAAGTTTAAGCATCATAAACAGATGATAAAGCCTTATTTTTCAGTGCGTACAAATCATTAAGAGTACACACTTTTCCTGATTGATTTCTGAGTTCTGCCGCACCGCGCATTCCCTTAAAATAACCTGCTATAAGTTTTCTTGCCTGCAGCATAGCCATATGCTCGCCTTTGTATTCAACCATTTTTTCAATATGTCGGCACATTACATTGAGTTTTTCTTCAAGAGTAGGTGCTTTTATAATACAGTCGGGATTCTCAAGATAAGCATTTATTTCCGAAAAAATCCACGGATTTCCCAAAGAGGCCCGTCCAACCATAACAAGCTGACAGCCTGTGTAATCCATAACTTCCTTTGCTATTTTTGCAGAGGTTATGTCGCCGTTTGCAATTACGGGGATTGACACCGCATTATTAACCTCTTTTATAATATCATAATCGACAGGAGGTTTATAATACTGTTCTCTTGTTCTTCCATGAATTGTAATTGCCACTGCGCCTGCCTGTTCACAGATTTTTGCAACTTCAACCGCATTTACGGCAGAATTGTTCCAGCCTTTACGAATTTTGACCGTAACAGGTACATCAACGGCACTTGTAACTGCCTTTACAATTTCACCGCAAAGCAGCGGATTTTTCATCAAAGCACTGCCGCTGCCGTTTGAACTGATTTTAGGTGCGGGACAACCCATATTTATATCAATAATATCGGGCTTGTTTTCCATAGAATGAACAGCCGCATCAGCCATACATTTAGGGTCATCTCCGAAAATCTGAATACCGCAGGGGCGTTCATAGTCGGAAATTTCCATAAGCTCCTCACTTTTCTTACTGTTGAAAGAAAGCGCCTTTGAACTGACCATTTCACTTACGCAATAGGCGGCGCCAAATTCCACGCAAAGCTCACGGTATGCCCTGTCTGTAATGCCTGCCATAGGAGCAAGTACGGCACGGGACTTAAATTCTACATTTCCAATTTTAATTTTTCCCATACTGCTCTCCTTATGAAGAATAAATATCTCTCTGCTCTCTTCTGCGTTCAAGCGCATAAGATATTTTTGTACTGAGCAATACGAAAATCAAAACAATTATACCTACAATTACGCAAACCCAATATACAACACCTGCGGCATCATTGGTTTCGTAACGCTTTGTACTTACTTTTGAAGTTGAAAGCTGTGTAGGCGACACCGTTTCATTGACTACATTATTATTAAAATCATATTCTGTTGTTTCTTCGTAATACGGCTCTGTAGGTTCTTCTGTATATACAGGTTCCGTATATTCTTCTGTAACTTCTTCGGTATAATATTCAGTCGGTTGCTCTGTATATTCAGGTTCGGTTTCGGGATAAGTTTCAGGTTCGGTATACGGCTCTGTATATTCAGGGTCTGTATATACCTCTGTTTCAACTATATCTCCATCATCAATTCCGTCACCGTCAATGTCTACAGCATAGGCACTGATTGCAACAACAAACATAAATAATACCGCAAACAGCACACAGACAGCAGATTTTGAAATTCTGTATTTTTTCATTACATTACTCCTTGCGGATACATATATTAAAATTATACCAAAAGTCGCAATATATTGCAAGCTATTTTTACATTTAATTATAACCCGTGTTTAAGCACCTCATAAAGCACATTTCCGAGCAATTCTCCGCTATATTCCGCCTCTTCTATTGTATTTGCGTCTGTTCCTATTTCTATAAGCAAAGAACCGTCGCAAATATACTCGTTGTACGCAAAATATCCGAAATTCAGCGGTCTTGTCATACCCGGATACATTTCTTCCGCTTTATTTTGAATTTTAAGCGCAAAATTAAGATTATTCTCCCAGCTTAAAAAATTCATCTCACCGTCGGTATCGCAACCCGAAAGAATCATTATCTGTGCTCCCTGCTTACCGTCATATGTAAAAACAGGTTTTACCTTTTGAGTTTCAGTACCGATTGCGTCACGGTGAATATCAATTATTACCTTAATATCCGTGTTGGTTTCCATAATACTTTCAACGGTCTGCGCACTTCTGTCATAAGAACCGCTGTATGTTGAGTCGTGCACCGTGGTATCGTGCATAGTTTTTATTCCCCGCTTATTAAGCACATCGGTAATAGCATCTCCCACAGCCGTTACATTATAATCATTATTCTGCGTGCGTGAATAATAGCTTTCGTAAAAATAATCAACATCTTCGTCCATATAGCTTTCACTTGTGTGCGTATGATAAATAAGCACCTGCGCCGTTCCGTTTGAATCAACATCAAAAGGCAGTTCACTGTTTAAAGCGGAATCAAAATCGTAATCAAGTCCCGTATTGTTTTTCACATAAGCCGTACCGCATTTTACACCGTTCGCACCAATCTGTTCGGCGAGAATATCGTAAACCGCCTCTCCGTCATGGTTTCCGAAAGAATCATAATATCCGCTTTTGTCTTTTTCTCCGTTTAGATTTCTTGTAATCGTAACAGGTTTCGTAATCGGCTGTGTTTCCTCCTGTTTCTTTTGTGTGGTATCGGTATTGGCAAGGGTTGTAGTTTCAGTATCGGATAATTTATATGTACCGTCGGACAGAGTAAGCGCCGCAACCGCAAGCGCCGCAGGTTTGTCGCTTGCAAAGCACTCCGGCATTCTCCGACAAACGCAGAAAACGGCAGTCGATACAAGGATAATCGACGCCGTTATTTTTAATGCTCCTAACTTTTTCACAAAATCACCGCCTTATAAAAATATATGCCGATGATTTTAATGTATGACCTAATTCCTACATAAGCGAAACAAGCTCGGAAATATTAAATTCATTTTGAAGTGCGCCGTTAAGCGCAAATGAAATCAGTCTTGAGGCTCTCTCGGTAAGCAAATCTATTTCCCTCGGTATTACTACCATCTGCCTGCCCTGCGGTGTGATTTTCTGCCTTGCCCTGTGCGGGTCATTGACGCTTAAAAGGTCAGATGCAAATGTGGCTGCATCTACAACCGTGGGCACTCCTATTGCTATTACGGGTACTCCTATAGTTTCTTTGTTAATCTTTGTACGATGATTTCCAACGCCCGCCCCGGGTGAAATTCCTGTATCGCTTATTTGCAAAGTACAGCCGAGTCTTTCAAGTCTGCGTGATGCAAGTGCATCTATTACAACAACTGCATTCGGTTTTATTCTTTTTACAATACTCAATATATATTCGCCCGTTTCAATGCCCGTCTGCCCTGTTACTCCCGTTGCCATAACCGCAACCGGTCTTAAGCGGTCAAGACCGGTACTTCTTGCAATCTCACCCGAAATATGCCTTGTCGCAAGCACTCTGGAGCTTGTTTTCGGGCCAAGAGAATCGGGAGTAATCTCCGGGTTTCCGAGCCCCACCACAAGCACAAGTCCGTTGACAGGCAAAAGCCTGCGGATTTCTTTTCCTATTGTTATAAGCCTTTCATCGGTTTCCGTAAAATTATCGGTAAGTGACGGAAGTTCTACTGTTATATAAGTACCCTCTTCTTTTCCGAGCTGCTGCCTGGCTTTTCTTGTTTTTACTTCAAGTCTTGAAATATCAAGTCCGTTTTCACTGTACTGAACAAAATCCACACCTCCGACATCTTCTCCCGCTATTTCACGAGCTTCTACCGCAAGGTCAGTTCTAAGTTCCATAAAGTCGCCCCTTTTATCTGTAAATATTGCTATTATCTTGTGTATAAACAGCGTTTATATTCTTTACAAGAAAGAAAATTTTTGATATAATAAAATTTGATATATATAAACAAAAAGGTGTGAATGTAAAATGATAAAATCACCTGTTATTAAGGCGATAACGGCAACAGTATCTGCACTTATGATATTTTCTGCTGTAAGCGTATCGGCTAATGCCGCAAGCATTGATAACAATTCAAAAATATTAAGTAAATTTCAAATTAAAACTTCAGACAATACAAAAAATGATATTCCGTCTGCATACAGTTCAGTGGAGCTTGGCATTGTAAATTCTCCGAAAAGCCAAAAATACAACGATTGCTGGATATATTCCTCGCTCTCGGTGCTTGAAACAAAACTTTTAAAAAAAGATTTTACGGCTAATAATTTTTCTGCCGAGCATATGAACCTTTGGGCAACAACAAAAAGCAACGGTAAAGGCTGGCAGCGCAATGTCACTTCCGACGGCTACGCATTTACCGCACTCGGATATTTAAGTTCCTGGCAAGGCGGAATCGAACAAAGCGACTACGACACTCTTGCAGAAAAATATACTCCCGACAAAGACCTTTCCGCTTTTGTAAATTACGGGGCGACCGCTATAAAATACCTCGACGATTGTACACAAGAAGAAATTAAGCAAGAGATTATGGATAACGGTTCAATCTATGCGGCATATTCTCACAGTCCTTATTACGAAAATAATGACAGAACAGCGTATTTCTGTCCGCAAGGTTCTCCAAAATCCACAGGTCATGCAATAGCTATTGTCGGATGGGATGATAATTATTCAAAGGAAAATTTCAAAGCAATAAACGGTGTTTTACCCGAAAATAACGGAGCATGGCTTGTAAAAAACAGTTGGGGCGATTACAACACTTTAAACGGTTACTTTTGGCTTTCATACGAAGATTCTTATTTGTTTAGCAGTACCTTTAAATACAATTTTGCTGTTGAAGATGTCACAGAAATCACCGATGATGTTAAACTTATGCAAAATGAAATTTACGGTGCAACATATGAATTTAACTACATAAATGATGACAGCGTCACATATCTTAATCTTTTTAATTTTTCCGAGGGTTACAACAAACTTGATTCGGTAATGTTTGAAACCACCGCAAAAAATTCCGACTATGAAATCTACTATGTACCTGCCGAAAATAAAATTCCTGTGTCAGATGAAACCAAATGGACTAAATTAAACAGTGGAAAAGTTCCGTACAGCGGATATTTAAATATTGATACAAACGATTTTGACTTACCTGTAACTTACGGTGCAATCGCCGTTAAAATTAAAAAAAATAATGAAAGCGGAAAAAATACTATAGGCGTCGGTGAATGGCTTAACAAATCAAACGGCCAGTTTGCATTTATAAACGAAAGCCAAAAAGGCGAAAGTTTTATTTATCAAAACGGAACTATGACAGACCTTCTCGATTGGTACAAAACGGAGCGTGACGATAATCTTGGCGGCACATTCGTTATAAAAGCTGTTACAAATAAAACCGAGCTTGCAGTCACACTGCTCGGCGACATTGACTTAAACAACAAAATTGACATTAAAGATGCAACCGATTTGCAGATAGCTATTTCAGGCGATTCAAAACTTTCGGCTGTTCAAAATTTAAATGCCGATACTGACGAAAACGGCGAAATTAATGTAAACGATGTTACACAGTTACAATTTATGATTGCAAATAATAACTGAATACAGATGCAAACAGAATTTTTGGACAACTGCCTCTTTACCTGCAAATCGACAAATCACAAACATTCAACTTTAGACTAAAAGGAAAACACAACTGCTCATCGGAACAGTTGTGTTTTTCATTTTATCTCATTTGAGGACCGCCCCGCATATCTCCGCCCGGGCCGCCCATTTCGTTTCCGTTCATATCGCCGTTGCCCATATTTCTGCCGCCCATACTTCCGGGGCCACACAAAAAATGCTCAAGGACTGTATGACGCTCGTGGGATATTTCTGCCGCCCATACTTCCGGGGCCACCCATACCGCCTGAACCGTATATGATAGAAGTCATTTCAACTTCTGTTGTACTGTCGCCTGTCGTTACAGTATATGTCTGACCTGTTGTAATACCCGGGCAACTGATAACCACACAAGCGTATGTCTTGGTAGGTGTGAACGATACAAGAACATCGCCGTCACTGTTTTTGACTGTGATTTCACCGCTCGAATTTGTATTTACAAGCATTGAACCTTGAGTTGAATTTTCTCCAAAGTTCTGTGCCATTTGAGTTGAACCTGCCGCAACGAATATACCGCCTGTAATTGTTGCCTCGCCGTCATAATCAACCGCTCCGTTATCTCCGCTTGTCGGGCCAAAGACATAGGTTTCCCCGCCTGTAACGGTAAGCGAACCGTTTGAATCAACTCCGTCACCGTCAGCGTCAATTGTTATTTTGCCGCCCGATATTGTAATGGAAGCATCTGATGAACCGAAATTGTCACGGTCAAATCCGCCACCGAATCCGCTTTCGTCTTTTCCGCCTGCGGCATTAAATCCGTCATTGCTCGATTTCAGATTAATTGTACCGCCTGAAATTTCAACTTCCGTTCCCTCTATTCCCTCATAGCTTTCGGTAATATTAATTGTTCCTCCGCTGATGCTTGTTTTGCTGTCGGCGTGGATACCGTCATCACCTGTTGAAATTGTAAAAGTACCTCCTGATACGGTTACATTTGAATTTGAATGTAAACCGTCATCTTCGCAAGTAAGATTAAAAGTACCTCCGCTGAGTGTAATATCTCCTCCTGCTTTTATTCCTTTTACACTTGCAGAATCTGTTGAACTTGAAGATGATGAACCTCTGTTTGAAGTAATATTAAATGTGCCGTTTTCAATTTGAGCCGTTGTACCGGCATCAATGCCGTCACCTTTGCAATTAACGGTAAATTTACCGTCTGCTATATACACAAATCCTTTTGAAGTATCGTCTGTATTTTCTGCGTGCAAACCGTCTTTACCCGAAGTTAAAGTATAAGTACCGCTTGCAATTCTGATACTGTTTTTACCGCTTAATGCATGGCTTGCGGCTGTAATATTGTATTCTCCGCTTGTAAGTTTTAAATCATCTTTAGAAACAATGCCGTGACCTTTTTCGGAAGTTACAGTCAATTTTCCCTCTCCGTTAAAGGTAATATCATCTTTTGCAAATACCGCCGCATCTACATTGTTGTCATCTGTCTGAACATAGTCACCTGTTGACGCAAGTGTATTTTCTGTGTCTTTTGCAGTTGTTACAAATACCTTATCTGCCTGTTTTACATATAAAGCGGCACTTGATTTACAGGTTACAGAGGCGTTTTTAAGTACAATCTGCACTTTTGTTTTATTGTCGGCATCTACAATAATCTGACCGTCGGATGTTGTACCCGTAACTATATATGTGCCCTCACTTTTAATAGTAACCTTACTTCCGCTGACAGAAACGCTGTCAGAGCTTGCGGTTGCACCTGATGATGAAAAAGCAACCATTACCGCCGAACTTTCATCATAGCCTACCTCTTTGTCACGGTCGGTGAACATATCGCTGTCAAGAGATTTATCCGAAGCGATTGAAGCAGTAGAAACACTGTCTTTTGTAACAGTTGAAGAATTTGTCGAGGATGTTTTTTCATCTGTATTTGCGCAGCCTGTTACACTTACGGATATAATAAGTGCCGCAAGCAATGCTGCAAATTTCCCTTTGCTTTTTAAATTAAAGCTCATTATTAGTTATCTCCTGTCTTGCCATACTGATTTCAAGATTGCCGTTTCTGCATCTCAAATCATCAATAAAATCTTTTTCATCGTTCGGGTTTTTGAGAGTTACATTATATGTAAGTTTGAACAAACTGCCCATATTAGCGGTTCTTACCGATACCGTTTCATATTTTACGGTATATTTTTCAAAAAGGTCGTCAAAAGCACCTGTATAATTTAAATCCTCGGGGATTGTGATTTTTAATATTCTGTCCTGCTCAAGTCTTTTGTCTGCACCGATATTTACTTTATTGAGGATAAACATTGCAATTCCTAAAATTAATGAGAACAGCACTGCGTATCCGAGATAACCCATTCCGCAAATCAAACCTGCACCCATTGCAAGGAAGATTGTGCCGATTTCTTTAGCGGTGCCGGGCACGGAACGAAATCTTACAAGGCTGAAAGCACCTGCCACAGCAACGCCTGCACCGACATTACCGTTTACCATCATAATTACCACACAAACTACGGCAGGTAAAAGTGCAAGAGTAACAACAAAGCTCTTTGTGTATTTGGTTTTGTATGAATAGACCGCCGCAAGAAAAATGCCGATTACAAGAGCAACTGCTATGCCAAGCAGAAATTGCGGCACTGCGATTGTTTGGGTTGTTGAACTGAAAATTTCTGAAAATAATGTATTAAGCATATTTTTTACCTCCGTTTGCTCTTTCGCTCATAATTGCAACATAAGCATTGCCGTATTTTGAAAAAGATGTTTTATAAATTTTGTTTTCGCTTAAAATGTTTGTCATCCACAGCGGAATTGCCGTACCTGTCTTTATTTCCATAAGAGAATAATTATTTCTTAATATCGGTGTTCCATAAATACCTTTACAAAGTGATAAATCATAGTTACGCCAAAGAATATTATCATCAAAGGTTACTCTGAAATCATAATCATTTTTTGAATAAAAGGCCTCTCGGTTGTATGAAATTACAACCTGCGGTGCAATGCCTTTGTAATGTTCAAGAAAATAATTGACTTCTCTTAAAATCTGACTGTCGGCAATATGTTCACCGTTGCAAAGATAACGCATACTCTCGTTCTCACACATTTCGGTTCTGCGTTTATAGACAACACGCTTATATTTCTTTTTGATTTCTATAAAAGTTGTGCTGTCGTGTTTTGCAACTCCGTAACTTCTCAATCTTAACTTTTCCTTATAAACGGGATGTTCAAGCGAGCGTCTTATCAGTAAAAAATCAGGTGTGTCAAAATATATGTTGCAAATTGTGCTTTTGCCGTATTTGTCGGCATACATATATTTTTGCATTTCTCGCATAATCATTTTCTTTTGTTCGTCAGTCACAAGGTACTTTATTTCATAGCGTTTAAATACGCTTTGGTAACTCACATTTAACTCCCCTTTTGTTTTGATGAGTATATTGTACCGTTGTAACTTTAAATGAAATTTAAATTTTACTTAAAATTTACCTAAAATTTAAAAAATAAATAAAAAAGAGAGGAATAGTTAGGACGGACTAACTATTCCTCTTTAAATCAGCGAACACCAAGTGCCGTTAGTGTTCGCTAACTTGTTTAATATTATATCAATAAATACATTATTTGTCAATTAAAACATAAATAAAATTTTATTTAACATCAAAACCCACTTCTTTTTGAATATAATTAAAATAACTTACATCATCATCAGTATAAGAAGTTCTGTTGTTAAAACCTTTTTTTATATCAATATTTCTGTCAATAAAAATTCTTCTGCACCACATACATGCCCATGAATACGGCAATAAAATCGGCATTTTCTCCACAAACGGATATTTATTTGCCATATATGATTTATTGGGAAAAAGCGATGAAATAAAATTAGCAAATCTTGATTTTTTTCTGCCTGTTTTAGTATTAACTCTTTGTCTTTCCATTTCGGACATAACCGCAACATCTACTCTGCCGAGAGTCATACTTAATAAAATATATTCTTCAACATCGTCAAAATCTTTAACTTCACTGCCTTTTGAAAACCATTTCAGTGAAATATCACGCAGTTTTTTCTCAAACAAGGTTATTCCTAATTTTTCAAACTGTTCACTCAAATATTTTTGATTAAGTTGATCCGAATATTTTTTATAAAATACATATTCGTCGGCAATCATTCTTATGCCGATTCCGCCTTCGGAAAAATGTTTTGCACTGTGAAGCAACATATAAATATAATAATCCTCAAGCGTCATTTCTTTTGAATAAGAATACCCGTCACGCACCTTAGCTTTTTCAAGTTGATTTTCCAATAAAGAATAATTTTTATCATTCTTTTTTAAAAGCGAACGGTGCATTTCAATATACATAAACGGAGCTTTTACAAAATGATATTGTTGATCGTCATTTTGTAAAAATTTATACCCGTTTTGTTTAAATATATTTTTTATTCTGTCAATATCATTTATATCAAACAAAATATCATAATCTGAAATTGAGCGTTCAAATGAGTTGGGATAGTCTTCCTTAAGAAAATAGCCTTTCATAGGGAGATTATATATTTTCCCTTCATCAAAACATTTAAGCAAACTTTCAATTTCATATTTCATCATCGTATCAATATAAATCCAATGATTAAGATTATTTTTTACATAAGATAACAATTTATCTGAAACCGAATATTTTTTTGACAGCATTAAAACAGCCTCATCAAAAATTGCATCCATTCTTGTATCATTAGAAATCTGCCGTATGTGGTCAAGATTACAATTTTCATACGGCAGCTGCGGTTCTGTTCCGTTTAAAACACTTGATACAAGCGTCAAATAATATGCATATTCTTTTTTTTGAGCGGCATTAAGATGTTTTTTCATTATACAAAAACTACCTTTTCTTTTTTATATTTATCGACTTATTCATTCTGTGCGCTGAATAAAGCATACGCATTGGCGCTTTGATATACTCCCACGCTGACTTATAAAATCTGTATGAAAGCGAATTATCGGTATAGTGTTTACCTTTTCGATAAAATGCGGTAACCACACCTATAATATTTTCGTCAGTAATTCCCCGTTCTTTATGAAACTGATTATCACCGCAAAAAATATATTTGCTGTCCTTATCAAAACCGATAACTCTGTGCAAAACAAAATCGCCGTTACTTCTTCGGTATAAAGCAACATCAAGATATTTTAGCCTGCCCTCCGGCTTTTTCAGGACAACCACATCTTCGCCGTTTCTTAGCATAGGATACATACTTGTTCCGTGCGGAGTAAATGTAACCGTGCCTCCGCTGTTAAGTTTTTCTTTAATAATTTGTATTACATCTTCAAGCTGAATTTCTTTATTATTCAAAGACATTTGCATCCTTTAACTTATTAATAAATATATCTATATCCGCACTTGCTTTTTCTTTTGTTACATCATACTCACTAATCATTTTAGCAATAAGTTCGTCTTTCTCAATTCCTTTTTGCAACTGTTCAAATAAGAAAGCACCCGTTTCATTAAGATTTATAACACCGTTAAAATCAAGTGTAAGACTGTTTACCGGTACCACTACATATGAATCGGCTACTTTTCTTAAAACAAAATCATCTTTAATTTTCATACTCATTTCTCCTCATATATGAATATAAAATTTTTTAATGTGTTGATAATAATATTGTAATACATAAAGCATAAAAAAGCAAGTAATGAGGGAGTTTTGAGCATACAAAAAGCTCCGCAGAAAACTCTGCGGAGCTAAGTGATTAAGTATTAATTATCTGTTAAGATAAATTAGTTCTCTCTTCTTCTAACGAGGAAGAATACACCTGCAGCTGCAACCATTACGCCGGCAAATACGAAGAAGATTGTTGTCTCCTGACCTGACTGTACTGAGTTAGAGCCTGATGATGAACCATTTGATGAACCATTAGATGAAGAGCCGTTTGATGAACCATTAGATGAAGAGCCGTTTGATGAACCGCTTGTATCAGCAGCATCATTCTTAGCCTCTGCATTATTAATCTCATCTTTGTTAACTTTTTCGCCACCCTTTGTTGGGTCTGTGCAGTTACCAAGGATACCCTCAATTGTTGCCTTCTTCTTGTTAGCAACATCCTGAGTCATTGTTTCTTCCTTAACAAAACCCTCAAGTTTGAAATTTACATTAGACATTACAGCGAGTGGGCTGATCTTGAGTTGGTTGATAAGATCCTGTGTCTTATCTGTCTTACTTGTATCAGCAGTACCGTCGTCAGAAACATAATCGAGAAGGTAGTCAGCTAAAAGTGTTACATCTGTTGTACCGTCTGCAAGAGCTGTACCAACTACTTTTGATGTTGAAGTAATAACCTTCTGCGGACCACATTCCGGATGGTTCTTCCATGCAGCCTCAGTATCTGTCTTGCTGCTGTCCTTAGGGTTCTCGATCTTGTTACCTGTTACATACACAGTATCGCCAATGCAGTTACCGTTCATGATTGTGTTGTAAATCTGAACTTGTGTATCTGCACTGAAGATTACGCAATATAAGTTCTTGCTGCCGGCATTCTGAATTTCTTCAGCGTTGCCTGTCTTTGTTATATCATAAGAATAAAGATCGTCGCTTTCCTTTTTGCACACTTCTTTCTTTGTCTGCCAGCTTGGCCATTTACCTGTACCGTCAGCTCTCCAGACGTGGCAATAGATCTTGCTAAAGTTTTTCCAACCTGCACTCTTTACATCAAAGTAAATCTTTGTGCCGGCACCTACCTGTGACTCGTCACCTGCTGCTACTGCTGAAGAATCATCAGCTGCTACTGCAGACTCGTCATTTGCTGCTACTGCGTCCTCTGCTTCAGCTGCACTTGCTGCAAATGCGCCTGCTGAAAGTACTAATGTTGAAGCAAGAGCAAGACTCATTACTTTTTTGAACATTTTAAATCTCCTCCATTGTTCATTAACTTTTAGGAATACACTATTCCATTGGAATTATTATACATCAAACATTACAAAACTTCAATACTTTAATTTCTTTTTATCGTTGTTTTAATATACAATCTTGCTAGACTGTTTTTAGTAGTTCTAAACAATAATAGCAATAAATTGCAAACTTTTAGACAACAAAAATCAAATTATGTGGATTTCGCAACATTTATGCCTTAATCATACCATATACAGTTTCTTTAACGATAGCAAGTGCTTCATCAATCTTTTCAGGATTTTTTGCACCTGCCATAGCCATATCCGGCTTACCGCCGCCGTTGCCGCCCGCTGCCTGAGCAACAGCCTTAACGAGTTTGCCTGCATTTACGCCGAGTGCCTTAGCCTCTTTACCGCAAGATGCGGCAAATGTAACCTTGCCGTCATTTTCGCAAGCAAGTACAACGATTGAGAGAGGAGCAACATCTTTTGTTCTCTCGCACATTGCACGAAGTGCGTCAGCGTTTGCATTGTCAATTTTTTTAGCAATAATTCTTACGCCGTTTTCAATTTCAGAATTAATAAAGAGGTTGTCAACCTGCATAGCAGCAAGCTTTGTGTTAAGCTCTGCAATTTCTTTCTGCTGATCATGAAGTAAGGTTGCAATCTTCTGTGCGCCCTCTGTGAGTGCTTTTGTATTTGAAATCTTAAGTGTTTCGCAAACGTTGAGTACAGTTTCACGGACATCGTTCATATACTTAAGAACTCCGATACCTGTAATAGCCTCAATTCTTCTTACACCTGATGCAACAGAACCCTCCTGACGGATTCTGAACAAGCCGAGGCTTGATGTATTTGTAGCATGTGTACCGCCGCAGAACTCAACTGAGAACTTACCGATGCTTACAACTCGTACAACATCGCCGTACTTCTCACCAAACAATGCCATAGCGCCGAGTTTCTTTGCCTCTTCGATTGGCATTTCCTTTGTAACAACAGGGATAGATGCAAGAATCTTCTTGTTTACAAGATCTTCGACTTTCTTAAGTTCTTCATCTGTTAGAGCCTCAAAATGTGTAAAGTCAAAACGAACCGAATGGTCTGTTACAAGCTGACCTGCCTGATGAACATGATTGCCGAGAACTTCACGAAGTGCGGCCTGTAAAAGGTGAGCCGCTGTGTGGTTACGCATAATATTTGCTCTTCTGTCAAAGTCAACGATTGCACGAAGTTCTGTGCCGACCTCAAGTGTACCGCTCTTAATTGTACAAGAATGGAGATAAACACCCGAAGCATCCTTAGTTGTATCGTCAACATCAACCTCAAGAGTACCCGATTCCATTACACCTGTGTCGCCTACCTGTCCGCCACTCTCTGCATAGAACGGAGTTTTGTCGAGAACAACAAGAGCTGTTTCGTTTTCGCCGACATTGTCAACTCTGATACCATCTTTAATGATGGCAAGAACCTTGCTGCCTGTATTAAGGTCAGTATAACCGCAAAATTCTGTTTTAGCAATATCTGAAAGGTCTGTTGAATCCGAAATCCAAGCGTCTGTGTCTTCTTTCTTTCTTGCATCTCTTGAACGCTGTTTCTGCTCTTTCAAAAGCTCGTGGAAACGGTCAACATCAACATCAATACCCTGCTCGGATAGAATTTCTCTTGTAAGGTCGATTGGGAAACCGTAAGTATCGTTGAGCTTAAATGCGTCCTCACCGCTGAGAACCTTAATATCCTGGTCGTCAACAATGCCCTGTAAAAGCTTAAAGCCCTGGTCGATTGTCTTTTGGAAGCTTTCTTCCTCAACTCTGATAATCTTTGTAATAAAGTCCTGCTTTTCTCTTAATTCAGGATATGCCGATTCATTTTCTTTTATTACAGTTTCGCATACCTTATACAAGAATGCGTCTTTGTATCCTAAAAGTCTGCCGTGACGGGCTGCTCTTCTGAGCAAACGGCGGAGAACATAACCCTTACCCTCATTTGACGGAAGAACACCGTCGCCAATCATAAATGTTGTGCTGCGGATATGGTCGGTGATAACTCGGAGTGAAATATCCTTTTTATCGTCTTCACCGTAATTTACACCTGTAATTTCAGAAATCTTCTTCATAATATTCTGAACAGTATCAACCAAGAAAAGGTTATCAACACCCTGCATTACGCAAGCAAGTCTTTCAAGACCCATACCTGTATCAATGTTAGGATGAGCAAGCGGAGTGTAGTTGCCGTTGCCGTCGTTTTCAAACTGTGAGAACACTATGTTCCATACCTCAACGAAACGGTCACATTCACAACCGACATGACAGTCAGGTTTACCGCAGCCCTTTTCATCACCACGGTCAAAGTAAATCTCCGAACAAGGACCGCAAGGACCTGAACCGTGCTCCCAGAAGTTGTCTTCTTTGCCGAGTCTTACCATATGAGATGGCTCAACACCGATTTCTTCGGTCCAAATCTTGTAAGCCTCATCATCGTTTTCATAAATAGATACATAGAGCTTATCAACAGGCATTTCGAGAACTTTTGTAAAGAACTCCCATGCCCAAGCTGTAGCCTCGTGCTTGAAATAGTCACCGAAAGAGAAGTTACCGAGCATTTCAAAGTATGTGCCGTGACGGGCAGTAATGCCTACCCTCTCAATATCGGGAGTACGGATACACTTCTGACAGGTTGTTACACGCTTTCTCGGCGGTGTAACCTCACCTGTAAAATACTTTTTCATAGGAGCCATACCGCTGTTAATAAGCAGAAGGCTGTTGTCGTCCTTCGGAACAAGTGAAAAGCTCGGAAGTCTTAAATGACCCTTACTCTCAAAAAATGAAAGAAACTTTTCACGAAGTTCGTTAAGTCCTGTCCATTCCATTAAAAATCTCTCCTTAAAAAATTTGCAAAATAAAATCCTGCCCCATAAAAATGGGACAGGAGAATAATTCCTGCGGTACCACCCAAATTGGTGCTTAAACACCCTCTTTGAGTAATCTTACGATTACAATCCTTAACGCAGATATACGCTGTGCTTAGTCACACAGAGCTCAGGGGCAGCGTGCTGTAAACATTCATAAAGTCTTGCACCAACCGACTTCTCTCTGAAAGAACGAGATACAGCTAATCCCGTCAACGCCAATTACATATACTTTTTATTCAGTAGCATTATAAAACTAATTATTCACAATGTCAAGTGAATATCGGAAATTTTCTGATATTTTTCTTTTTTCGTACCACAACAATCGCATTAATTTTGTTGCATATTGCGACACAAAATGATATAATACATTTATATATGTTTTTATATCGCTTTGGAGGAGATTATTTTGAGTGCAAAAGTCACTTTACTTACTTATACGCCAAATCCCGAAATGACGGTTGCAATGGCAGCAAAACTCTGCTACTCACCGTCCGAAATATCAAATATAAGAGATGGGCTTACTGAGGAAAAGACCGCTGATTTTATAGATATGCTTGCAAACATCGGGCACGGCAGTCCGTTTGAACACGCTTCTTTTACCTTTGGCATTGAGGGCATTTCAAGAGCCTGCTCACATCAGCTTGTAAGACACAGAATCGCATCTTACAGTCAGCAGTCGCAGCGTTATGTTGACGGCACAAAGTTTGATTTTGTAACACCGCCTGAAATTGCAAAAAACGAAAAGGCGCTTGCCGCTTACAACAAAGTAATAGAAATGCAGTCAAAGGCTTACAGCGAGGTTCGTGACGCACTTGTTGCAGGATATATCAGAGAGGCAACAGGAAACTGCGACGATACCGATGAAGAAGTCATAGAAAACTACAGAAACGAAAACAAAGCAAAATTCAATGCTTTTGTAAAAAAAGCAAATGAAGACGCAAGATTTATTCTTCCTAACGCATCAACCACAAAAATTGTCTGCACTTTTAATGCAAGAAGTCTTGAAAATTTCTTTGCACACCGCTGCTGTAACCGTGCACAGTGGGAAATCAGAGATGTTGCCGAGCAAATGCTTAAACAATGTCTTGAAGTTGCTCCGCATTTATTCAAAAACTGCGGCCCTGCGTGTTTGTTCGGCGCTTGTCCCGAGGGCAAAATGAGCTGCGGCAAAATGAAAGAAGTACGCAAAAAATACGGCAGGGAGTAATATTTTAATTATATTTTAGAATAATAGAAATGGATAGGAACAAAAATGAGTGCAAAATTCATTGTAATAGAGGGTCTTGACGGAAGTGGAAAGGCTACCCAGACAAAAATCCTCTTTGATAAAATTTCAGCAATGGGAAAAAGCATTAAAAGGCTTGAATTTCCCGATTACGCAAACGAAAGCTCGGCACTTGTAAAAATGTATCTCGGCGGAGAATTCGGCAGTAATCCGAATGATGTAAACGCTTATGCCGCTTCGTCCTTTTATGCGGTAGACAGAGTGGCAAGTTTTCTTAAATTTTGGAAAAAAGATTATGAAAACAGTGATGTGATTTTAAGCGACAGATACGCTACATCCAATATAATTTATCAGATGTCTAAACTTGACAAATCGGAGTGGGACAACTTTATTGAATGGCAGGAGGATTTTGAATACAATAAACTTTCTGTTCCTAAGCCCGATAAAGTTATTTATCTTGATGTTAAACCCGAAGTATCGCAAAAACTTATGAGCAAGCGTTACGAGGGTGACGAAGGCAAAAAAGATTTACACGAAAAGAATTTCGCGTTTTTGCTTGAATGCAGAAAATCTGCTTTATATGCCGCTGAAAAATGCGGTTGGACAATTATTGACTGTTGTGAAAACGGTGAAATCAAGCCGATAGAATCAATAGCAGAGGAAATAGAAAAGGCGGCTGAAATTAATACTTTATGCTAAACTTTAAGCTGATAGAAAAATCCGATATAAATAAATTTCAGAAATACTACGACAATCCGGAGGGAATTTCACTTACTACCAATATTTTGAGCGCATACCTCTGGAGAAATGAATATAATATAAAATTTGCTTTGTACAACAACTGTTTAATAAAAGCATATTTTAATGACGATGACAGCGTGTGGGGATATTGCCTGCCGCACGGCGAAGATATAAAACCCGCTGTCGAAGAAATCATAAAGGACGCTCACGAGCGTGGGCAAAAACCTTTTATCGTAATGCTGACAGACGCACAGAGGGTTAAACTTGAAACCCTTTTCCCGTCAGAATTTAACTATGAATTTTCACCCGAAAATCAGGAGTATGTCTATTTGTCAGAAGATTTAATAAATCTTTCGGGCAGAAAATTTCACGCAAAGCGCAACCATATTTCAAAGTTTAAGAACGGTTATCCCGATTACAGATTTGAAGAAATAACAAATTCAAATAAAGAGGACGCTTACAAGGTTATGTTAGATTGGTGCGCCGAAAATGACATAGATATAGAAAACTATGAAGAAAAGCAAGCCATAAGGGAATCACTTGACAATATAGAAGAATTTAATATGCACGGCGGAATTGTTTATGTAAAAGACAAAGCTGTTGCCATGACTCTCGGATGCGAAATCTCCCCTATTGCATTTGATATATGTTTCGAAAAAGCTTTGCGTGAATACGACGGCATTTATGCAGTAATTAATAATGAATTTGCCAAAACGCTGTCTTCTTATAAATATATAAACCGTGAAGAAGATATGGGTATAGAGGGACTTAAAAAGTCCAAACTCTCATATAATCCCATAATTCTGATTGCGAGGTATAACGCAACATTAAAAAATGATGGAAATTAATTTTTGTAAACCCGACAGTTCCGATATTAAATCACTTAAAAAGCTTTGGCTTTCATCTTTTGATGAAGAACCGAAAGCTGTTGATTTATTTTTTGACAAATGTTTTAACGCAAAACAAACCTATATTGCAAAGCACGGCGAAAAAATCATTTCCGCACTTTATCTTATAAGTGCAAGTTTTAACGGTCAAAAAGCTCATTATCTTTGCGGTGCGTCAACCCATAAAGATTTTCGCAAGCAAGGCATTATGAGCAAATTAATTAAATACGCTCTTGAAGATTCGGCAAAAAGCGGAGATAAGTATTCCTTTCTTTTCCCTGCAAACGATAATCTTTATAACTATTATCAAAATTTCGGTTATCGTGAAAACTGCATTGCTTATATTTCCGATTTTTCAAGAAATGATTTACTTTCTTTGCAGGAATTAAATTTCAGCGAAAATAATATTCTCAAGCAGGGTAATGACTTTAAGAATTTTGCTGTCGAATATTATTCAACATATAATATAAAAAATGTTAAAAGCAAAAATTATTTTGCATTGTTTGAAGAAAATGAAAATACGGCAGAAGTATTTTACTTTGAATTTGAAAAAAACAATTTAAAAAATATGATAAATGATATTCTGCAAAATACCTATGCCGAATATTTCAGATTTACACATAACAAAATATTTGAAAACGCACAAAAAATCCGATACGGAATGGTAAAATCGCTTGACAGCAAAATCACCGTGCCAAAGGATATTTATATAGGAATAACATTAAATTAAGTATAGAAAGGGTATTGCTATGTTTTATTTATTTTTAGCAGACGGATTTGAAGAAACCGAGGCTCTTGCACCGCTTGATATGATGCGCAGAGCAAAAATTGAAGTTAAAACAGTAGGAGTTACAGGCGAATTTGTAACAGGCTCACACGGTGTTACCGTTAAAGCCGATTTAAAACCCGAAGAAATATCATTTAATAACATTGACGGCGTGGTTCTTCCGGGCGGTATGCCGGGAACCGTTAATCTCGGTAAATCGGAAACTGTGACTAAAGCGGCTGTTTACTGTGCAGAAAACGGCAAAATTACCGCTGCCATCTGCGCCGCTCCGTCGGTTTTGGGTAACCTCGGAATACTTAAAGGTAAAAAAGCAACCTGTTTCCCCGGATTTGAAAAAGAACTTGAGGGAGCAACATACACCGCTGCTCCTGTTGAAATTGACGGCAATGTAATTACAGGCAAAGGCGCAGGCTGTGCAATTCTCTTCGGCAAAGCTATTGTAGAAAAAGCAGCGTCTGCCGAAGTTGCAAACAAAGTCTGCGGTGATATGCAATGCCCATAATAAATATAAAAGAGCAAAAAAATTCACTAAGAGCAAAGCATAAGAAAATCAGAACAGCCTGTCCAAAAGAAATCAGAGCCGCTCTTGACAAAACATTGTTTGAAAAATTTGTTGATTTGAAAGAATATAAAGAGTGCAGTATTCTGTTTGCGTTTGTATCTATGCCGATAGAAATTAACACCTACCCTATTCTTGAAAAGGCGATTGCAGACGAAAAAATACTTGCTCTGCCAAAATGCAGACAAAGCGAGCCTGTTATGGACTTTTATAAAGTAACATCACTAAGTCAGCTTATAGAGGGCAAATATTCCATTATGGAGCCTGATACAGAAGTCTGCGGCAAAATTACCGATTATTCAAACGGTCTTTGTCTTGTACCCGGATTAAGTTTTGACTTATACGGCTATCGGCTCGGTTTCGGAAAAGGCTATTATGACAGATTTTTAGAACAGTTTGGCGGTACAACGGCAGGTCTTTGCTACTCAAGATGCATTGAGCAAAAACTACCGCACGGAATATATGACAAGGCTGTTGACATAATAATAACTGAAAAATTCACAAACGATACACGAAATGTGTTTGAAAAAGGAATGGTGTAAGTGAACGAAGAAAATAATATTCAGAACCTTGAAGAAAAGCGTCGCCAAAAAGCAAAAAGCTTTACTTTAAATATTCAGGACGACATCTATGACGAATCCGCAAAAACAGAAAACAACGAACCCGAAGAACTTAACTCTTACAGCGGCGAAGATGTTAAGGAACAGATGGCAAAAAATTCTAAGCAGGCTTTAAAAAAGAAAAAGAAAATAGACAAAAAACTTTCAAAAGCCAAAAATAAGCGTAACCGCAGAGTTTTCAGAGTTATCTGGTTGGTTTCCGTTATAATTGTCGGTGCTATGGCAGGTATGTTCTTTGTGGCAGGCATTGACGATATGCTCGCTATCAACCGTACCGAAGAAAAAAATGTAAGAATAGAAATCCCTGCAAATCCGAATCTTGACACAGTTGCAACTGTTCTTGAAAAGAATAATATCATTGATGATAAAAACTATTTCAAACTGTTTGCAAAATTTACAAAAGCGGATGACGATTTTACACAGGGTACATATGACATCAAAACAAATTTGGACTACGAGGCAATTATCAACTTCTTGCTTAGCAGTGTAAACCGTACAGATACAGTTGAAGTAACAATTCCAGAAGGCAGAAATGTCCTTGAGATTGCTAAGTTACTTAAAGAAAAAGGTGCTCTCGCCGATGAAGACAAGTTCCTTGAGCTTTGTAATTCAAACCATTTTGACGAAGAATATTCATTCTTAAAGGATATTACAAATGCAGATGACCGTTACTACAAACTTGAGGGTTACCTGTATCCTGATACTTATACATTCTATGAAAACGAAGATGCAGAGAATGTTATTTATCGTTTCCTTAATAACTACGAATCAAAACTTACCGAAAAGCAGGATGTTCCGGGTTATGATAAGGTAACAACCATTGAAGATATGCTTAAGAAGAACAGAAGCGACTATACTCTTGACCAGGTTATGATAGTTGCGTCAATCATTCAGTCAGAGGCTGCCGATACAGACGATATGTATTACATTTCTTCTATTATCTACAACCGTCTTAATGCCGATGAAGATATGGGTGTTAAGTATCTCGGTCTTGACTCTACTAAATTCTACCCGTACAGAACACAAGCTGATATTCCTGAAGACGCAAGAGATACTTTTGAAAGTTCATATGACACATATTCTAAAGAAGGCTTACCGGCAGGTGAAATCTGTAACCCGGGTATGAATGCAATTATCGCTGCGCTCAATCCTAAGGATACAAATTATTACTTCTTCTGTCACGATAAAGACGGTAACGCTTATTATGCTTCAACAATTTATGAGCATAACGAAAATCTTGCAAATATTGAATAATTAGGAGATTATAATATGATTACAAGACCGGAAGTGCTTGCACCTGCAGGCGATATGGAATGTCTTAACTCTGCGCTTTCATTTGGCGCAGACGCAGTATTCCTCGCAGGCAAAATGTTTGGTATGCGCTCTGCATCAAAGAATTTTGACAATACACAGTTAAAACAGGCTTGCGAACTTGCCCACGCAAAGGGTGCAAAATTATATGTAACCTGCAACACTTTACCACGAAATAATGAACTTGACTTTTTACCCGACTATTTAAGCTATGCTCAAGAATGTGGTGTTGACGCATTTATTATTGCGGATTTAGGTGTTTTTGAAGCCGCTAAAAAATACGCTCCAAAGGTTGCAAGACATATTTCAACACAGGCAGGCGTAACAAACTATGCAACCGCAAATGTACTTTATAATATGGGTGCATCAAGAGTTGTGCTTGCAAGAGAGATTCCGCTTGATGAAATCGCACAGATGCGAGCAAAAATTCCGAAAGAACTTGAAATCGAGTGCTTTGTACACGGCGCAATGTGTGTGTCTTTCTCAGGCAGATGTCTTATTTCAAGTTATATGACAGGCAGAGATGCAAACCACGGCGACTGCGCACAGCCTTGCCGTTGGAAATATCACCTTTTTGAAGAAAACAGAGAGGGTCAGTACTTCCCTGTCGAGGAACATTCGGACGGCACATACCTTTACAATTCCAGAGATCTTTGTATGATTGAGCATATTCCCGAGCTTGTAAAAGCAGGAGTTTCCAGTCTTAAAATTGAGGGCAGAGCAAAATCAGCTTATTACACCGCTGTTACAACAAATGCCTATCGCCATGCTGTTGACGGATTTATGACTAACGGTGAAAATTATGTGCTTGAACCTTGGATTAAAGAGGAACTTGACAAGATAAGCCACCGTGAATACAATACAGGCTTTTACTTTGGCAAAGAACCGGGACAGGTTACGGGAAACGGCGGTTACATCAGACATTATGATGTGGTTGCTGTTTGCGAAAAGTCGATTGACGACACCACAACAGAAATTACACAGAGAAACAAATTTCTTGTGGGCGATACACTCGATGTACTGCCGCCAAGCGGTATTCCGTTCAATGTAAAGTGTGTTTCACTTACTGACGAATACGGAAATTCCGTTGATGCCGCACCGCATCCAATGCAAAAGCTTACAATGAAGAGTGATGTAAAAATTCCTGACGGTTCAGTTATAAGAAAAAAGAAAATTTGATATAAAAACTCCCCTGTTTTGCGGCAGGGGAGTTTTTGTTGGCTTTGCTAAGTTATTTGTTAAGAATTGTGATAAATTATGGTTTAGCAGAGTGTCGGTCGGGCATTGAAATTTAGCTAACGCTAAATTATCCTCCCAAAAGCAAAAAAGTTTACTCAATTTTTTCAAAAATTGCGGGTTTGGGTAGCGCCCATAAAAATCTTCCGATACAACAATTTATCAGGCGCAAACAGCCACGCTGTTTGCGTGCTTGCACCGAGTTTGAAAAAACAGGCGGTAGCCTTTTAGAAAAGAATTTGCTTATTTATTGTTTAATGAATGGCTTTTTTGTTGCTATCGCATTTAAGGGCATTCGCCGTTGCGTTCAAGCCGCCAAACAGCTTGCTGTTTGGCTATCGTCAGATTGCGTAAGCTGAATGTATTTGTGGGCTTTGCCCACACCCACGACCTTTGAAAAGGTCGACCAAACTTTTATAATTGCTTTTCTGATTTGTTCCGCTAAACCATAATTTACCCCAACTATTTAAAAAAAACCGAAAAAACACCTTTCACAATTAAAGTGAAAGGTGTAATATTTATGCACAATTTACTATTCTGTTAAGTATATCATCGGTAGACTCGTTAAGCACATAAGCAAACTCGCCGAGCACCATTTTCTCTGCTTCTTTCAAAAAGCGTTCATCAGCCATATGTAATCTTTTGCCTCTTTTTAACTGCTGCTTTTCGTGAAGTTTTAAAGTTCTGATTAATCTAAGCAATTCAGATGACTTTCCCTCTGAAATGATGTTTTTAAATGTTTCAAATCTTATATTCTTATTGGAAATCCACTCTTCTTCTTTCGGCATATTATCCAAAAGGTCGATAATCTCATCTTTAGTAAGTACGGCTCTCATTTTTCCGACAAGTTTTTCATTTTGTACGGGAACGAAAACCTTTGCGGTTTTTGTCGCATTAGGACTAAGAACATAATACTCTACATTTACCTTGTCTATTCTTTTTGTTGTAATCTCGGTAACAGTGCAAACACCGTTAACACCATATGCGACTATATCAGATACCTCAAACATTTTCGGCACCTCCATGCGCAGATTTGTAAGCGTTATTTCGATAAAACATACTTCTCTCCTATTCTTAATTCTCATTCGTTAGTAATTGTTTAAAACAATGTCTGACAAAGCGGAAAACAGTTTATGCTTATTATATTTCTTATATCTAATATTATACCATATTTTGATAAATTATGACATAGGCAATATAGCTAACAATGTTATAAAATATGTTGTAAAAAATGCTAATTATTTCTGTTTTTAAAATAATAAAGCTCCCGAGTGTATCGGAAGCTTTATTTAAAATAAAAATTATTATTGTTCTTTTCTGTAGAATGGTTCTACACCGTTTATTGCATTTCTTGCAAGGTCCATAGTAACAGGCATTACAACAAGGTCTACATCTTCAGTAAGGTATGGCTGTGCGGTTTCTTTTATAGCGTCAAAAATCTTTTTCATATCGCCGATAAAGTCAACTACAACAAGGAAGCTCTTTTTGTCGCTGTGCTCCATCATTCTTAAGAAAGCAACGTTTACATTTGGCTCTGTGCTGAAATGATTGATAAGTGTAGCCATAAGGTCAATAGGATAATCCTTTGGCTCGCCGATTTTAATCTGCTCACCCGGCTTGAACAAATCTTTATTAAGTGTGTTAAAGTCTTTCTGCTGCTTGATTGAAATAATCATTGGCTTAGGGAAAGTAACGCTCTTGCCAAACGGATTGATAACAAAACCGACAACACCCGAATGTGGATCCATAACCATTTGAGAAATGCTGTCAAAATCAGTAACTACTTTTTGAGCATTCTGGGTATCCTGCCACTTAAATAATTCTTCTGTATCTGTAAAAAGTCCAAAGAATTTTTCTTTTTTCTGATTTTCAAGAAGTCTGAACTGAACCTGTGTTGCCTGCTTCATAACAGTCTGACCGTTTTCTGTAACAGCCTGTGTTGTAGGAACAACCTTTGCAGGTAAAATAAACTTAGCCTTTACAACTTCTGTAATCATCTTATCGACGTTCTCTTTTGAGTTGTCTTCCTGCATAGTTACAATTGCTTCTTTTAAATCAGGGTTAAAAATCTTTTCAGCAGGTACTCTGCTGTTTTCCATTTTCATTTCGCTCATAATAATATATCCTCCAACAGTTATTCTATAGTATATGTTTTGCCGTCCTCAACAATAAGTCCCTTATCTGCTGGATACTGCTGAGAACCGTCTTCGTCACCGTCATTAAAAATAATATACGGTGTTTCCCAATCTTCTGTAAAGGTATAGCTGTACTTTCCGTCGCTTTCCTTTGTCATTTCAAGTCCCGGCCAGGTTTCGTTTTCATACAGTTCATCGTTGTAAACATATGCAAAAATCTGATCGCCCCAGCTGTCGGGCTTTTCAAAATATACCTTTGTGCCGCTTGAAATTGAATATTTTACTTCTGTAGCAAATACAACTCTTTCGTAGGTTTTTACACCCTTGGAATTTTTAGCTGTAAGTTCAAGTGTTGCTATATCACTTCCGCTCGGTACAGAAACGGTTACGGTTTCTCCGTTCTTATATGAAACAGCCGCTGCTCCGTTAAGAGCATATTCCGCATTATCCGTATTTGCACAAGTAAGTGTGACTGTTGCGGTTTTACCGCTTTGAATATTAAATACGGTGTCCTCGGCAACGCCTACTTCGGCGGCAGCTTCATATTCCTTATAACCGTCGTTATAAAGAACTACCACACTGTTTGCCGGAATATCGGCATCAGAAATAAGTTTACCGTTTTTAACGGTGTATTCTGTCTTGCCGTCAACTCTGTTTACATATGTACCGTCGGCAAGATTTGTTTCAAATCCTGTCTTAAGAGCGTCTTTTGTATTTACAATTACCGCTCCTTTTGTGCCTCTTTCAATCATAACAGCGGTTGAATCGGAGTTCGGATTTACAATATTTTCGTCTTCGCCAATCATAGCTGTACGGAAGAAATTTACGGCTTTTACACTCTTATCCTTGTACATATCGTCACCCTCTGTGCCGATACGGTTCATTCCCCATTCGTTTTCAACACTTGAATAGTAAGGACGATCGAAGAACAGCGGTGTGCCGTCTTTTCTTGCAGTAATTACTGCCCAACCGAGGATAACCTGTTCCTTAGTCATATTGTACCAGTTGCCGTCATTGATATAGTTATCGTGAGATTCAACCCATGTAACCATATTAAGCGGTGCGTCACCGAGCCAATAATCACTTACAGTACCTTTTGACAAAATATTGTTTGTAATTGCGCCTCTGATTTTACTGCCGTATGTACTTGCTGTAGTATGACCTATTGCCTCAATATAGTCGGCAATTCTTTCATTGTTGCCCTGAAGCACCTCTCCGTATATAAACAGATTGTCAGCATTGTTTACTTCGGTGATTACTCTCTGCCAGAAGTTATTTGTAAAGCCGTCATCTTCCTTAGGATCGTCAGGTAAGCCGATGTGCTTTGCAGTATCATAACGGAAACCGTCAGCACCGCAAGCGACACAGTCATTGAGATACTCAATAAAATAATCCTGAAAAGATGTGCGCTCTGTATTAATATCAGGCAAACCACCCATTTTGTAAGTAGTGCAAGCAAGTCTGTTTGAAAAGTCATTGAGGTCATACGCATTGTTTTTATGATAAAGCGTGTCCAAACTTCCGCCGCCTGCATCAATAAGATCCTGACTTACTGCGCTTGTGGTCGGTGTTGTGTGGTTAGCAATAACATCAACAATAACCTTAATACCGTACTTTTCCGCCTCGTCACACATAGCTTTAAACTCGTCACGAGTTCCGAGCTGATAGTTACCGATTTTAAAATCGGTGGGCTGATAATGATAGTACCATTTGCCATCACCGTAAAGCTGCATTCCGCCGTTCTCGCCCTCAAGGCAAGCATTAATAGGCGAAGTCTGCAGCGCCGTATATCCTGAAGCCGCAATGTCAGCCATGGATTCCTTTATAGTATTGAAATCCCACGAAAAACACTGCAAAATTGTACCGTTATCAATCTTATCTGCGTGAGCATACTCGGTAGAAGTATTGGTAGAAGTATTATCATCTGAACCGTTCTGCGAATTTGAACAGCCTGTCAAATAAACGACAGAACCTGTGAGCATAGCAGAAACCAACAGACCTGATAATATTCTTTTAAACAAATAATCACCATCTTTCATTTCACAATTAATCCGAGTGCGATAAGCCACAAGGATAAAATTATTATAACATTATTTCTTAGCAAAATAAATAGTATTTTGAGATTTTTTACAATTATTTTAAAAATTCCTACCTAATAAACAAAAAGAGCCTGATTTTTTTGGATAATCAGACTCTTAAAATATTACTTTTTTTCGGTAAGGAGTTTGTTTAACTCCTCCATAAATGTATTAATATCCTTGAATTGGCGATAAACCGAGGCAAAACGAACATATGAAACTTCATCAACCTTTTTAAGGCGCTCCATTACAAGTTCACCGATCTGCTCGGCAGTAATTTCTCGTTCAAAGCCGTTCTGTGCAGTAAGCTCAATGTCAGTGACCATTTCTTCTACCTGTTCAACAGAAACAGGGCGCTTTTCGCAAGCACGAAGAATACCTGCAGTCAGCTTATTGCGGTCAAAAACTTCTCTTGATTTGTCACGCTTGACAACATAGAGAGGAATATTCTCAATAATTTCATAAGTTGTAAAACGCTTTCCGCACTTAAGACATTCTCTTCTTCTGCGTATTCTTTCCCCGTCATCTGCCGAACGGGAATCCACAACCTTACTTTCTTCAAATGAACAATATGGGCATTTCATAAAAAGCTCCCCTAAATCACAAATATTCTAAAAATATTATAACATACCGAAAAATTCAAGGCAATAAATATTTATTTACAAATTTATTACATTTTTGCTCTATGCTGATTTTTACAAATGAAAAAAGCAACAGTTGAGAATAAACTCGTCTGTTGCTTTTTTAGGGGTAATAGGGTTATAGAAGAAATTTATGTTATGTAGTTGATAGCATATTTTTAACAGCTCATTCACTGTTTCTTTTAAAATTATAGCAGAATAATAATATTTTGGAAATTGCATTTGCAACGATTTTCAAGAAACTGTATAAAAATACAGTAATAAATTTTATTGAATACTCACTAATATGCCAAGATTTAATTAATATCAAGACTAACACAAGCAATATTCATTACTGCTTTTATAATATTCCTACAATTCATAATTTTTGCAATATGGTGAAATTATCACCGTTAAAATCTATTAATCCGTCTTTTTTCATTTTATTAAGCTCACGGGAAAGCGCCGATTTATCAACGCTTAGATAATCCGCAAAATCCTGTCTTGAGCCTTCAATGCAAAAAGAAGAACTTCCGTCACGCTTTTCTCTGAATTCAAGATAACGCATTATTTTTTTGCGTATGGAACGCTCTGAAAGCACAATTTTATATTCGAGAGAGCGCAAATCCATCTCCTCAAACAATACAAAAAGATTTTTAAGTAATTTTTGCTGAATAATAATCTTTTTATAATCATTTTCTTTAATTTTTGCAAAATCCAGAAAAAGAATTGTCGACTCCCCATGCGACACTATTTCAATATCGCAATGTGTGGTTCGTGGTGCGGCGGTGATAAGCCAACCTATGCTGTCACTGTAAACTCTTCCCAAAATTTCACGAACTCCGTCTGAATTATATTTTTGTATTTGAGCCGCACCCTCAAGCACAAAAGCGGAATATTTATGAATTTTGCCTGAACTTACAATAATATCATCATTTTTATAGCTCTGAATTTTATAATCAAATTCCACAAGCGCCTGTTCTATTTCTTCATCTGTAAAACTTTCAAAAATCGGGTGCTTTCTTAGGAATTCAAAATGTTGTTCCATATTTCCTCCGACAAATTAAATATGCAATACTAAAAATATCCGTATATTCAAAACAGTTTGCGTACTTTTAGCAAAAACTATTTTATTAAATTATTGAATCTGCAAGAGCGGCAAGCTGAACTTCATTTTCAGCTGTCATAGTTGAACGGATTGTAACCTTGGCATCTGAAATCTCAATGCCCTTCATTTCGTCAAAATAAGGTTGCATAGACTTGATTGCACAAGGTGCCCATGAACCGTTTTCAATCATAGCGACTTTACGGTTTTTGTATCCCTTAATTTTCAAATGATGTAAAAAGTCATTCATAACAGGGAAAACTCCGCCGTCATATGAAGGAGCGGCTACAACAAGTGTAGAATACTTAAATGCGTCCTCAACATTTTCTGCCATATCACTTCTTGAAAGGTCAGAAATAGCAATCTTTTTATCTGTTTTCTCTTTCAAAATATCATAAAGTTTTAAAGCGGCTTTTTCGGTATTGCCATGAATTGAACAATAAGCGATAAATATACCGTCAACCTCCGGCTCATACTTGCTCCAGATGTCATAAAGGTTAATATAATAACCGAGATTTTCAGTAAGAACAGGACCGTGTAACGGACAGATTTTCTCAATGTCAAGCTTAGCTGCTTTTTTAAGCAAAGCCTGAACCTGCACACCGTATTTTCCGCAAATATTAAAGTAATATCTTCTTGCCTCGCAAGCCCAATCTTCGTCTGTATCAAGTGCACCGAATTTACCGAATCCATCGGCAGAAAAAAGCACTTTTTCCTTGCTTTCATATGTAACCATAACCTCGGGCCAATGTACCATAGGCGCCATATAGAAAGAAAGTGTATGTTCGCCGAGGTTTAATGAGTCGCCCTCTTTTACAGTAACCGTTCTGTCGGTAAGGTCAATGTCAAAAAATTGAGGCAGCATATTAAATGTCTTTGCATTTCCGACAAGCTTCATATCGGGATATTTATCTGCAAGCAGTTGTATGTTTGACGCATGGTCAGGCTCAAGATGATTAATAATAAGGTAATCGGGAGTTTTTCCGTCAAGTACATTTTCAAGATTTGCAACCCATTCATCGGTTTTTCTCTTATCCACCGTGTCAAGTACGCAGATTTTTTCATCAAGAATTACATATGAGTTATAAGAAATGCCGTTTGGCACAATGTACTGACTTTCAAAAAGGTCAATATCTTTATCATCAACGCCGATATATTTAATAGCGTCAGAAATATTTATATTCATTTTTATTCTCCCCTTAATTAAAATAATAATTCGTATATGATTATACCATAATTAGACATATATTTCAATAGAGTCAGGCAGCAAATTAGCTACTTTTACAAAAAGCAAAAAACATATAAACAAATACAAATAAATACTCCTAAGCAGTAAATATCAAAAAAACAATACTTAAAACAGATAAAATTGTTGCCAATGCAGGAGCAAAGCTCAGTTCTATATTATGAATATATTTTATTTTGTCGAGCAATGGCGGAAATTCACCATAAACATCGTAATAACAGACTATGGATTTTAAATATCGGGCAACTTGAAATCCGAACATTCCAAAAGCCGTCATGGTATTTACAGCATTATTTCCGATATAACTGATATTTGTATTTATAACAGCAAGAAATATTAAACAACACATTACTAAAGAAATTGCTATATTTGTACTGGAAACATTTTTACATTCTGCATTATAAGAAAAAATCCAGAATCCTACCGCACCGCAAATCAAAAGTACGGCAAAGAGTATATGTAACGGATAATTATACGGATATAAAATTTTATTATCGTATAAAATCCTTGAAATAAAGAGCAAAACAGCATTATACAAAAGCAGTCCCATATCTCCTATCAATATTTTTTTACTCATTCAATAATCTCCTTAAAATAAATCAGTCTTTGCAGTACAACTTACTTATAATTTATGGTTACCGAAAAAGTGTGAATAGATAAGATGGTTCATCACTATTTTTGTGGGATGGTGAACGGACAGAAGGAATAGAAAGATAGCGAATCAAGGTGAAGAAAAAGTCGTCGTCACGGTAACCGTAGCCGATTCGTTTAGCGACCTTGATCTTGTTGTTGAAGCCTTCGAGCTTCATCCAGACGAACAGCGCCGAGAACATCTCTGCCAAATTGCGACTGCATATGAAACCGATCATATATAATCCGTGCTTTGGGCAAATGCTTTGTTACAAGCTTGTTGTAAGATGCGTTCATGGCCATCGCTACCGCGATGACTGCCGATAAGGAGTCGGAAGGCACATCTTCAAAGAACTTTTCAAAATTCTTCATCGCTCTGCCTTTTCCGACCCATAAGATATCTCCCTGCTCCAAATCCATCACGCAGGTTGCGTAACTATGTCCTTTATGGATTGCAAATTCATCAACAGCAAGTATCCTCGGCTTGTAGCCTTCCTCTCTTAACATTTTTTCTCTTTTCCAAATCGCCTCGTCCATAATCTGCTGTACTTTGCGAATCGTGTCCCAGTGAATACCGGTCAATTCCTGTATTGCTTTGATGGACATTTTTTGCTGCAAAAAGCCCTTGATCCAGTTTCCTGCTCGGTATGTTATCCGTGTTCCGGGATATTTGAAAGGTATTTCTTCTGTAAA
>ENA-ORSC01000345-ORSC01000345.1-human-gut-metagenome-genome-assembly--contig:-NODE-345-length-38341-cov-5.544350_pt1 | contig 38341 bp, 26 predicted proteins | sample MGYA00242178_ERZ509140 | MGnify/ENA primary metagenome ERZ509140 (study PRJEB26280, sample SAMEA2338681) | human gut metagenome | biome: human gut; feature: human-associated habitat; material: faeces... | reverse complement strand
CCGGAGCCAATAACTAATATTTTTTTTATATCTTTTCTTTTAGGCATTTTTTGTCCTCTTATTATTCATTAAATTAATAAAGTTGTCGAATAAATATTTGCTATCTTCAGGTCCAGGGTTAGATTCGGGATGATACTGCACAGAAAATACGGGATATTTTTTATGTTTAATTCCCTCGCAACTTTTATCATTTAAAGATATATGAGTTAATATTAAATTTGTTTTGCTTAAACTTTCTATTTTTACCGCATAGCTATGATTTTGACTCGTTATAGCCACTTTATTAGTTTCCAAATCTTTAACGGGATGATTTCCGCCTCTATGTCCGAATTTTAATTTTATAGTATCCGCTCCGCAAGCTAAACTTATAATTTGATGCCCTAAACATATTCCAAATATTGGGAGTTTTCCAATTAATCTTTTTATAGTTTCTATAGATTCTGGAATATCTTTCGGATTTCCAGGTCCGTTTGAAAGCATTATTCCATCGGGATTTAAATTCAATATTTCATCCGCCGAAGTATTATAAGGAACTACGATTAAATTGCAATTTCTTTTGCTTAACTCTCTTATTATTCCAAGTTTCGCTCCATAATCTATTAAAACGACTTTCTTTCCGCCGTTTGGTATAGGATAAGCTTTTTGAGTAGAAACTGTTTTTACTTGATTATTTGCATAAGGAGAGTTTTTTAATTTTTTAATTATATTATCTTTATCTTTTAAAGAGTCGGACATTATAGCTTTTATAGTTCCAATCTCTCTAATTTTTTTTGTAATCGCTCTTGTGTCTATTTTTTCAATTCCCGCTATTCCTTTAGATTTTAAAAAACTATCTAAATTATTAACGCTTCTAAAATTATTAGGTTCTTTGCAAGCTTCTTTAACAATAAAACCGAATATTGCAGGATTCAAACTTTCAAAATCGTCTCTGTTAATTCCATAATTTCCAATTAACGGATAAGTCATAACGACTATTTGTCCGCAGTAAGATAAATCGGAAAGCGTTTCTTGATAGCCCGTCATTGAAGTATTAAAAACAATTTCACCGATTCTAAAATTATCCGAACCTAAAGCTTCTCCTTCGTAATAACTTCCGTCTTCAAGTATTAAATATCTTTTCAATTTTCATTTCCTCAATAATTAAAATTTATAAAAAAAGATTGACAATTAATGAAAACATTAATCTATCAATCTTGCTTTTTCAACTCAATATTTTTCAATATTAGTTTTTCTTTTATATAAAAATTATAATAAATCATTTTTACGACTTTTCTTAATATATTTTGATTATTATAACATATATAAAATTTTATTTCAATATTTCATTTAATATGATTTTTTATAATAAAAGAATTTAAAATTCTAGTTTAAATCTGGAAAAAGCCAAAAAATTTGTTTACTTATTTAAAAAATTATTATTTCATATTCATTATTTTTAGCCTTAAAGTTTATAATCTATTCTTTCAATACAATAATTTTTATTTTTGATAAATAGAATTCTAATCTAATAAAAAGACATACATTAAATTATAATCTAATATTTAATCAATTTATCTTTATCAAAGATATACTTATCTTTATAATTTTCAATAGAATTATCGCCGTAAATATCGACTCGCACTTTTTTATTTTTATTCATAAATTTTCTAACTTCGTTTAATAAAATATTTTCATCTCCGCTTTTATATAAAATCAGAATATCGATAAAATCGCTCGTTTTATTTTTTTCGTATAATTTATCCATATAAATTGCAAAACCAATAGCGTTTTTATTTGAATTAAATTTATTAAGAAGTTTATCGTATCGTCCGCCCGAAAGAATTATATCGTTACTTTCTTTAATATAACCTTTGAAAATAATTCCGTTATAATATCCTAATTGACTTTCAATAGAAAAATCAAGTAAAATTTTATCGAAATTATTATAAAGTTCAAAAACGAAAGACAAACTTTTTAATTCTTCGTAAGATTTTTGCATCTTTTTATTTATTATTAAACTTTTCAATTTTTTTAAAATATCTTTATAATTTCCAGAAAGTTCAATAAACGATAAAATATATTTTTTATATTTGTTATCGACATTTTTATTTAATAATTTTTCCAAATCATGCTTATTTTTTAGATATATATTATTAAGAATTTCTATTTTTAAATTTTCTTCTAAATTAATTTCGTCAAAAATTGCGGAGATAAAATCTATATTTGAAATTTCCAAAATATAATTTTTATTTATCGATTTTAAACTTTCTATAGCCATACTTATAATTTCCAAATTAGAATAATTATTTAACTTGCCTATAATTTCTACTCCGACTTGAGGAATTTCTTCGTATTCGTTTGAAACTATTTTATAAATATCTTCTATATAATATATTTTTTGAGTTTCTTTATCGTTGTCTTTAAGAACTTTTTTTACTATCGATAAAGTGACATCGGGGCGAAGAGATTTCAAATTTCCGTTTAGATTCATGAAAGTTAAAATATGTTCCGTTTGAAGAAAATCTTTATTATTATTATATAAATTATAATCTTCAAATTTGCTTAATTTAATTTTTTTGAAACCAAATCTTTCGTATATGTTTATAAGATTCGATACTATAGAATTTTCATTTATTAAATTCATTTTAAATTTTACATCTCTGAAATATATTTATAAATCGGATATTTTTTGCATAAAGCGTCAACTTTCTTTGCAACCGAATTAATAATTTTTTCGTTATCGTAATTTGTAAGCGCTTCATCCATATAATTAACCAATTCTATAATATCTTTTTCTTTTAATCCTCTTGTGGTAATTGCGGGAGTTCCGAGTCTCATTCCGCTTGTAACCATAGGAGATTCGCTATCGTAAGGAATTCCGTTTTTATTTATCGTTATATGCGCCTTATCTAAAACCGTTTCGGCAATTTGTCCCGTAATTCCTTTTGAAGATTTAACATCAACCAATATTAAATGCGTGTCTGTTCCTCCAGAAATTATATTATAATTTTTAGATATAAATTCATTCGCCATAGTTTTAGCGTTATTTAAAACCTGCTTTTGATAATCAATAAATTTTTTATCCAAAGCTTCTTTAAAACATACGGCTTTTGCGGCAATCACATGCATTAAAGGACCGCCTTGAATTCCAGGAAAAATTGTTTTATCTATTTTTTTTGCAAGTTCTTCGTTTATTGAAATAATATAACCGCCTCTTGGACCTCTTAAAGTTTTATGCGTAGTTCCCGTTACAAAATGGGCGTATTCTACAGGATTAGGATGCAAGCCCGCAGCAACGAGTCCAGCAATATGCGCCATATCGACTAATAAATATGCTCCGACTTCATCCGCAATTTCTCTAAATTTTGCAAAATCAATAAATCTTGGATAAGCGCTTCCGCCTGTCACTATTATTTTAGGGCGATGTTTTAAAGCTAAATCTCTAACTTCGTTATAATCTATTTGCATAGTCTCTCTACTTACGCCGTAATGCTCAAAATTATAAATCTTTCCAGAAAAATTAACTTTCTTTCCATGCGTTAAATGTCCGCCCGCATCCAAAGACAATCCTAAACAAGTATCGCCCGTTTGCAAAATAGACATATAAACTCCCATATTTGCTTGCGAACCAGAATGAGGTTGAACATTTATAAAAGGCGCTTTGAATAATTTTTTCGCTCTATCTATTGCAAGATTTTCTATAACATCCGCTTCGGCGCATCCTCCATAATATCTTTTTGCAGGATAACCTTCCGCATATTTATTTGTAAATATTGAGCCTTGAGCTTCCATAACCGCTCTCGAAACTATATTTTCGCTCGCTATAAGTTCCAATACGGATAACTCTCTTTTATATTCTCTTTTTATCGCTCCAAATATTTCTCTATCGGCATATTTCAAAGGAGTTTCGGACACATAATATTTCGCGCTAATTAATTTTTTTGCTACAACTTTCTTTATAGAATTTTTAGCAAGATTACTTTTTTTATTGCTATTTTTATTAATAATTTTTTTAACTGATTTCTTAATTGTAGAAACCGATTTTTTTGATTTAACTTTTTTATTTACAGGCATATTATCTCCTAATTTTTGATAAAAGAATAATATACTAATATTAGTTTTTTTTCAATTGCAATGTTTAGAATTTAATCAATCAAATTATATGAATTTATAAAAATAGAATAATTCCTATTTACAGTTATTATATTTAGATATATTATATTTTTAAAAAATATATTGATAATTCCGATATTTAATTAGCAGGAGTATATCTTAAATGGGTATAAGATTTCGTATTATTTTAATAATAATAATTGTCATGAGTATGATATCTTTAAGCGTCTACTTTTTAGGCGATAATGTAAACACAAGAATTTTTAGAAATATTATTAATGAAAATATTAATAATAAATTTACGGTTATAGCGAACGAATTTGAAAATAATATAATAACGGCGCGTGAAGAGGTAGAAAAATTATCTTTTAGTTTGTCGGCTATGTATAATAATTTAAATAATAGAAGCAGAGAATATTTATATTCGTATTTGCCTAATTTTTTATCGAGTTCCGTAAATAATTTAAATTATGAAAGAGAGATAAGTATATTATTCTTTCAACCTTTGGCGGGAACTTATAGATATTCGCCTGCAGATAATGAATTTGTAATAACGGAAAGAAACAATATATTAAATATTCGTAATTTTAAAAGCTCAAGAATATATATGAATTATGATTCTGAAAATAATTTAGTTTTTAATATAGATAGAGCTATAAATAATGTAAATAATAACGCGGTTATAGGAATCGTAGGAATATCTATTCCTTTAGGTTATAATTCTGAAAATATAAAAAATATTTTTGCAATAAAAGAATCCGACATACTTATAATAAATAAAAACGATTTGAGTATTATTAATTCAAAAGAAGACGCTTTAAATAATTTGAAAATAGACGCTTTATATCCCGATGATTATGAGCTCTTAAATTCAAATACTGAAAATAATAATATTTTAAATAGCGATATTATAGTAAATAATTTGAAATTCACGGCTTATGTAAAAACAATATCCAAAGATTTAAATATGGTAATGTTTATTCCCGAAACTTATTATAATTCTGAAATGAAAGAAATGAATAAATCCACAGTTTATATGGTTATTGTAGCTTTTTTTGTCGCTATGATGATAATCGTATTTTTAATAAAACTTGTATTTAATTCTGTAACGAGAGTAACCGACACTATAGGAAATTCGATAGACGATAACGATTTGAGATTGGCAATTCCAGAAGTTTCGGGAAGCGATGAAATTGCCGAAATGGCTAAATGGATTGAAGTTATCAATAATGGATTTCAACATACTTTATCGAATATAAAGAAAAATGTAACTATATTTAAAAGACAAACCAGCGCTTTTCCAGAAAAAATAATCGAAAATGTTAATACGATTTATAGCGTTAACGAATCTGTAGAAAATATAAGAAAAAATTTAAACGAAGAATCGAATCAAATAGATATTGCAGAAAATAATAATAAAAATATACAGGAATATATAGAAAGCAATACGAGTAATATAAACGCGATAAATATAAACGCTAAAAATTTGCAAGATAAAATATTAGAAGAAAGCGCAAGCATTGAAAAAACCGTATCATCTATAGGAGATATGATTAAAAATATAGAAAATATAGATTCTATTATTGAAAGCGCCGAAAATAAAACTAGAAATCTTTTATCCGCTTCGTCTAAAAGTAAAGAAAAAATTAAATCGGCTACAAAATCTACTGAAGATTTAATAAACTCTTTAGTGGCAATTTCAAATTTCGTAAGTTCGATTAGAAATATTGCAAGACAAACAAATTTACTTGCAATGAATGCTGCAATAGAAGCGGCTCATGCGGGAAAATACAGCACGGGATTTGCAGTCGTTGCCGAAGAAATTCGTATTTTGTCGGAAACTTCAGACGAACAAGCCGATAATGCGGATAGAATTTTGCAAGAAATTAAAGATAGAATTTCAACTACAAGCTATGATTTATCGGATTCTGCAGAACAATTTTCCGCTCTTATAAAAGATGTTTCTGAAATTACGGATTTAATGGATAGCGTTCATAATTCTTCTTCGGGACAATCGAAAATAACAAATGAAATTTTACATTCTATTACAATGATGTCAAAATTAAGCGAAAATATTAAATCTCAATATATTAATATTACCGAAAGATTGGGCGAGATAAAAAATAATATAGAATCTTTAAGTTCTTTATCTTTAAATAATTCAAAAGCTTTATCAAGCATAAGAAATGTTTCGGGAAATATAAACGAGAATATTGAAAAAATATCGGTTAATTCGGGAAATCTTTATGCTTCTGTAAATAATATGAATAAAATTGTATATGAAAATAGTTCTTTATTAACGGATATTGAAGGCGAAATTTCAAAATATAAAATTAAAGATATAAGAGTTCAATCGAATATTACGCAAAGGGTAAGAGGAATGAATTTAATACTCTTAAAAGAATTTGTTAAAAATAAATTCGGAGAGGACGGATATCAAAAATGGATAACGGCAATGCAACCTTCTTCTTCGTTAATATTTAAAAACGATATTTTAAGCAATGATTGGTATCCTTATATGACGGCTTTTCATAATCCTTACAGATTGGTATGCGATTTATTTTATGACGGTTCTAATACGGGAATAAAAGAAATTGCAGAATATAGTTATAATAGAATTCTTCCAAAATGGACTAAAATATTTTCGATGTTTATTCCTAAATTTTTTATATTAAGCTACGGCACGGAATTTATATTTAAAAATTTATTCGACCCCGTGAGTATAGAAATAATCAAAAGTAGAAAAGGAGTTTTAATCGCTCATATAAAAGACTTTAACGAGGATTCCGATGTTTTAGAATTATCGATATTATATTGGGCTTCTTCTTTATTAGAATCTATTAATAATGTAAAATCTTCGATAGAAATAACAAAATCTATGAAAGAAGGAAACGCTTACACGGAATTATTATTAAAATGGTAATGAATAATATTATTCATTTTTGCCTATATGCTAATTCTAAAATCTTGTAAAAGCTGTATTTTCTATAGAACCTTCCGCTCCGATTGTCTCGTTTAAATTGCCGTCTATTAAAAATATAACTTTGTCTATTCCTTCAAATTGAGTCGCCGTATAAACTAATTGATATATTTGAATCATAGTTCCTTCGTTTCCTAAAGGATTAAATTCAAAATCTTCGTTAAAGTTTAAATAAACCGTATCGTCTTCAACAAATATGTCGAGTAATTGAGTATTTTTCGGAATGCAGCTTATTATGTTTTTATTATTTTCATCGTCAGTCGCTCCGTTAAGAAGAGTTTTTATCGCATTTTCAATAGACGCTTCATTTTTAAAATTTCTATTTCTAAATATTAAAGTTATAGCTCCCGAGCTTTCGTTATATTCTACTAAATAAATTCCTTCGTCTTTAGATTTCGTTTTTATATTATTAAAATCTCTGTTTATTTTATTATTCGCTTTTTGTCTTTTATATTTCGCCACATCGTTATTAGCTTTTTTCATTATCTCTTTTTTATCTATTTTATCATTTCTTTTTACAGGCTCTTCTCTATTTATATTATTTATATTATTTTTCGTATCGTTTAAATTATTATTATTTTTATTATTATCTCTAACAATATTATTATTTAAATTTGGATTAACCATATCGTTAATTACTCTGTCATAATCCGAATTTTTTTGAAAATTTTGATTATTAAAAATTGTCTCTTCTATTATATTTTTTCTGCTTACTGATTTAACGGCATTATTATTTTTTTTATCTTTTATATCGTTTCTATTTGTTGCAGCGTTAATTATTCTTTCTCTATCGTTATTATTTTTTTTAGTCTCGCTTTTATATTCAATATCCTTAAAATAATTATTATAATTATTGCTTGCTTTATTATATAAATTATTATTTGCATTTTCCGTTTTATTTTGCATATAATTTGGAATTTGCGAACTAAAACTTGTCGATGCTGGCTTCATAGTTTTTACGACTTTTTCAGAATTTTCTTTTGGTTTTAATATTTCTTCAAAAATACTTGAATTTGGAGAAGTTGAAGAATTATAAAAAATATTATTAGAATTATTTTTTGTTAAATTATTATTTGCAGATTTATTATTTGTTTCGCTAATAGAATTATCGTTTTTTCTGCTATCTATTATCATCTGCTCAATATAATTATAAGGTTTATTTTCTTTGGCATTATCAATATTATTATTTTGATTTTCTCTATATATGCTCGAATTATAATTTGTATTAAAATTTTCATTAAAAAAAGGAAGCAAAGATTCTCTACTTATTAAATTAGAATTAGTAAAATTATTATCGCTTTCATTTTCGCTTAAAGTAGCTTCTAATTTTGAATTTGTTTCATAAGCCATAACGGATAAAGTTTGATTTGTGTCGGATTTAATAAAAAAACTAAATAAAGGAATATTGCTTAAAAAACTCAATTTATCGGAATCTTCTTCAATTCCATCGCTTTCCAAAGCCAAAGCTTCTCTATGATTAATGCTAAAAAAATCTTTTATTGCAATATCTACTACGGGAGAATAATTTTTTATAATAGAAAATATAACCGCTGCAAATATTATAAAAACTACCGATATTATTAAAGGTTTTTTTAAATTTATTTCCTTGCTTTCGTTTTTTATTTGTCTTGTATAATTGCCTTTATATCTAGATTTATAAGGTTCGTATCTTGGCACTTTTTGAACTCCGATTAATTAGATACCTTTTATATTATCGATAAAAAATAAAAAGCTATTAGAAATTTACTTATTTTATAAATATTTATAAAGTTATCATAATATCTTTATTGAATTATATTTATTTATGTAGTATTATAATCTAATAATTTACATCAAATGGAGATTTTATGATTAGAAAATATTTTATAGCGTTAATATGCATTATGGCGATTATTTCTTGTTCAAATAATAAGGCAAAAAATCGCTCTTCAAAGGAATTATTTATAAATGCAGGAGAAGAACCAAAAACTATAGACCCGACTTTATCGGGAAACGATTTCGTATATCCGAGACATGCTTTTGAAACTTTAATTATTAAAGGAAAGGACGGAGGATTAAAAAACGGAGTAGCCGAAAATTTAACAATATCCGCTGACGGACTAAAATATACTTTTAATTTAAAGACAAATGCAAAATGGAGCGATGGAAAATTAGTAACTGCAAACGATTTTGTTTACGCTTTAAGAAGAGCGGTTGACCCTTTAAGCGCAGCCGAATATACTTCTTTTATAGAATATGTAAAAAATGCAGCTTCAATATTGGCGGGCGATTTGCCTAAAGAAAAATTGGGCGTTCGAGCTATAGACGATTATACTTTAGAAATAGAATTAGAAACTCCTACGGGATATTTTTTAGATATATTGACTTATCCTATATTCGCTCCCGTTAGAAAAGATATTATAGAAAAGTATGGCGAGAAATGGACTTTGAAACCCGAAACCTATATAGGAAACGGCGCTTTTGTAATGATTGAAAAAAGTCCCGATTCAAAAATAGTTATGATAAAAAATACAAATTATTGGAATAAGGACGAAATAATTCCCGAAAAAATTACTTTCGTTATGATGCAAGACCCAACTTTAGCTTTGGCGGGAATTAAAGATGGTTCTTTAGATTTTTCCGTTCATGTATTGTCGCAAGATATAGAAAATTTGAAAAAACAAGAAATATTAAATATAGCGCCTTATTATTCGACTTTAGCTTTCGGAATAAATAATAACGATAAAATTCTTAAAGATATAAGAGTAAGAAAAGCTTTATCTTTGGCGATTGATAGAAATTATATAGTTGAAAAAGTAGCTTTAACGGCGAAATCTCCTACAAGCGCTTGGGTTCCCGTTGGCGCTTACGATGTCGAAGGCGATTTTAGAGAAAACGGCGGCGAGTATTTGGATATTTCTAAAGAAGGTTATTCAAATAATGTGGCTATGGCTAAACAACTTATGGCGGATGCAGGCTATCCTAACGGAGAAGGTTTTCCTGTTTTGGAATATAAAACCACTTCCGATTTGATTTATATTCAAGTGGCGGAAGCCATTCAGCAAATGTGGAAAGAGAATTTGGGAGTCGATTTGCAAATTGCTTCTATGGAATGGGCGGCTTATCAGCAAATGAGAAAGGATAAAGATTATCAGCTTATAAGAACTTTATGGATAGGAGATTATAGCGACCCTATGACTTTTTTAGAGAATTATTTGAGTTATCGTCCTCAAAATTATGCGGCTTATAGTAACGGCATATACGACAGGTATTTGGAAATTGCAAGAAATTCTTCAGAGCAAAGCGTTAGAATGGAAGCTATGCATAATGCGGAGAGAGTTTTGATAGCGGAAGATAATATTCTTATTCCGATATATAATCCTTCATATCCTTTATTAGTTAGCAAGAGATTAAAAGATTATGTTGTAACTCCTATGCAAGAATTACAATTTCATTATGCTTATTTAGAATAATGATTTTTTAAAATGCTATATTCAATTTTTTGGATATAGTATTTTTATATATTTTTAATGAGTTTCTAATAAAAAGAATTTTTATACCGAAAAATATAAAAAAGAGGATTTATATTAACTATGAAATATATATTTATAATAATTTTATTAATAATTTATTCCTGCTCTACTACCGCGGATATTAAAGAGACAGAAAATAATCAAGTTGAAATTACAGAACCTGAAAACGAACTTATAGGAAAAAAATTCAAACTTGTAAGCATATATCCCGAGATGAATATAACTATAGAATTTGACGAAGAGAATATTTTTGGATTTTCCGCTATAAATAATTATTCTTCCGCTTATTTAACGGACGGAGATATATTTAGCGTTAAAAGTATTTCGACTACAAAAAAAACTGCAAGCAAAGAATATAGAGATGCCGAAAGCAAATATTTAAATATGTTGAGAGATGCAACTTCTTATAAACTTAAAGGAAAGAGATTAATTATTTATACTTTACTATCTAACGAGAGTTTAATATTTGAGGAATTTTAATTTATATGATAAGAAAAATTTTTTTATTATGTATTATTATTTTTATAAACTCCTGCGCAAGTTATAAAGAAAATTTAAATATGTCAATAAGCACTTTAAGCGGCAAAACATATCAATTAATTAATATGTTTGCCGATACGGGAATAACGATTTCATTTTACGATAAAGAATTTTACGGCTATAGCGGATTTAATACTTATTTTGGAGAATATGAAGTAAGAAGAGGAAATAATATTTTATTTAAAAATATATCGACTACAAAAATGAGCGAAGAATCGGAATCTGCGGAAATAGAAAAAGAATATATAGAACATATAACAAAGTCTTATTCTATAGAGTTTACAAGCGATGGAATTAAAATAAAAACTTTAGACAATACGGAGTTAGTATTTAAAAGGCTTCGTTAACTTCTATAAATTATATTACCATTATCTTTTTCTGACTTTTTATCGTTATTGTATTTTGTTCTTTGTATTTATTTATTAAATTTTTTAGCTTATCGGAAGATTGTTCATTTTCTTCCATTGATTTTATTTCTTGATTTTCCATTATTATTTCCTCCGTGAGTAAATTTTAAAAATTGCCTTCTCGCCAAACTTTGAAATTAGGATAATTCAATTTTTTTGATTTATCCTCATACCATTTGCAAACAGCGGCTGACATATTTATAACATAAAAATTAAATTCTGTTTTCCATCCTTCGTTTTTAAACTTTCCAAAAGAAGGAATATATTTATTATTAATCGTATTGTATATATTTTCTTGTATTTCTTTAGTCGGAATATTATTGTCTTTAATCGCTATTCTCAAAATTAAATGAATCGACATAGAAGATAAAGTTGAAGTTAAAACGCTGTATTTGTCGTATAATTCTTCTTTTGTAAAATTATTATTTATAGTGTCCGTCCATAATCTTATTATATTTCCCAAAGCTTCAAGCTGTTCGGGTTTAGCTTTTTTATCGGTTATAATGTTCGCATAATATTCCGCCAATTCGTTAAATGTCATTGTAGATTCTTCGTCTGCAATAGAAATTGTTTCAAGTTCGTCTAATTGCATCGATTTTATCATACTTTCTTTTTCGTTGGCGTAAATATTATTTGCGGTAATCGTAATTGATAAGAATAAAAAAGTAATTATTTTTTTCATAATTTTAATTCCGTTTTTAATTTAGTTTATTATCGGAAAATTAGATTTATAATGTAGTTTATTTAATAGTGTATTAACGCTTTTATTCTTTGGTATAACTGTTTTCAGAAAAATTTTTTTATTAGGCTAAAGCATACTTTCAGCAAAGCATTAACAATCGGAATTTGTAGTTTTTTAGTTTATTTTATATATTTTTATTTTTGAACTTTTTTATTCTTTGAAATGTGAGCTTCACTACCTTATTTCTAAATATAGAATTTTATTCAAATTATTTACTAACAATCATATTATCATTTGGAGTGAAACGAATAATAAAAAAGTCAGCTTCAAAAATTATTTTGAAATAATAAGTAATTCTTTATGGTTATTTACATAATCATTGTAGATTTTATGGATTATATCATTACAAATTATTTATTAAAACTTTTTTCTTTAAATTCTTCTTTAATAAGAATTTTTATTTGAATTCTTTTTTGAATTTTAGAGTAATGAATAATTTTGTATTTTTTGAAAATATCGGAAAACCTATTATAGAAGCAAGTGGATGTAAATGATATAGTATAAAATAATTGCAAAGAGTAATGTTAAGTCCGTTTGATATATCTTTTTTAAATATTAATTTAAATATATTTTTAGTTGTAAATTCTTATTTTACAATAAATTTATTTTCTTTCAAATAAATTTTTGATTTGTTAATTTTTATAGAAGAGTTTTTGCTATTAATTAATTATTAGTAATATTGAAAAAAAAGAAAAAACGGTATATAGTAATACTTTATAAAAATATTTATAAAATTATTAATTGGGATTTTTCATGAAAATTTATGATATTGAAATGATAAGAGAATTTTATAAAAATTATTCTTCTAAAATTGAAAGAATAAGAGAGAAAATTAAAAAACCGTTAACTTTATCGGAAAAAATTTTATTCACTCATTTATATAATGAAAACTATATTAAAGATTTTAAACGCTTTGAAGATTATGCAAATTTTAAACCCGATAGAGTCGCTATGCAAGACGCTACGGCTCAAATGACGCTTTTGCAATTTATGAATGCGGGAAAAGAATCTTCAAGCGTTCCAGCTACGATACATTGCGACCATTTGATTCAGGCTTATAAAGGAGCGGAAGAAGATTTAAAAAATGCAATAAATATAAATAAAGAAGTTTATGATTTTCTTCAAAGCGTGGCTAAAAAATACGGATTAGGTTTTTGGGAAGCGGGTTCGGGAATAATACATCAAATAGTTTTAGAAAATTACGCTTTTCCAGGCGGTATGATGATTGGGACGGATTCGCATACTCCAAATGCTGGCGGTTTAGGAATGATGGCAATCGGAGTTGGCGGAGCGGATGCCGTTGATGTTATGACGGGAATGGAATGGGAATTAAAAATACCTAATTTAATAGGCGTTAAACTTACAGGCGAGTTAAACGGTTGGGCGAGCGCTAAAGATGTTATATTAAAATTGGCGGGAATTTTAACCGTAAAGGGAGCGACTAATTGCATTATAGAATATTTTGGCGAAGGCGCTTTAAATCTTTCTGCAGTGGGAAAAAGTTCAATATGCAATATGGGAGCGGAAGTTGGAGCTACGACTTCAATATTTCCTTTCGATAATAATATAAAAGAATATTTGATTAAAACGGGAAGAGAAGAGGTTGCAAAATTATCAGAAGAGAATTCAAATAATTTAAAAGCGGATGAAGAAGTTTATAAAAATCCTTCAAAGTTTTACGATAAAATAATAGAAATAAATTTATCCGAATTAGAACCTTATATTAACGGACCTTTTACTCCTGACTCGGCTTCAAAAATTAGCGATTTTGCAAAAAAAGTAAAAGAAAATAAATATCCCAAAAAAATGGAAGTCGGACTTATAGGTTCTTGCACAAACTCTTCTTATTATGATTTAAGTAAAGCGGCTTCTATAGCTCGTCAAGTTAAAGAAAAAAAATTAAAAGTCAAATCTCAAATAATAATTAATCCAGGTTCTTTAAACTCATATAACGCGGCATTAAAAGAAGGAATTATAGACGATTTTAAAAATATAAACGCCATTATAATGACGAACGCTTGCGGACCTTGTATTGGGCAGTGGAAAAGAATAACTGACGATAACAATAAAGTAAATTCAATAGTGACTTCGTTTAATAGAAATTTCGCAAAAAGAGCGGACGGAAATCCTAACACTCACGCTTTTATTGCATCGCCCGAAATAGTTATGGCTTTAAGCATAGCGGGAGATTTAAAATTTAATCCATTAAAAGATTATTTGATAAACGAAGACGGAGAAAAAGTAAAATTAGATATTCCAACGGGAGAGATTTTTCCTAAAAACGGACTTAATATAGAAAATGCAGAAAATGAGAATAGAGAAAATATTGCTAATTTAAAAGTTGAAATTATAATAAATAAAGATTCTAATCGATTGCAATTATTAAAACCCTTTCCAAAATTTAATGCGGAAGATTTTAAGAATATGCCTTTACTTATAAAAGCGAAAGGAAAATGCACAACCGACCATATTTCTATGGCGGGAATTTGGTTAAAATTTAGAGGACATTTAGAAAATATTTCTGACAATATGTTAATGGGAGCGGTTAATTATTTTAACGATAAAACAAATTGCGTATTTAATCAATTAAGCGGAAATTATGAAGAGGTTTCAAAAGTCGCTAAAGAATATAAATTAAATAATATATCTTCTATTGTCGTTGCCGAAGAAAATTACGGCGAAGGCTCAAGCAGAGAACATGCGGCGATGGAGCCGAGATTTTTAAATGTAAAAGTTATTTTGGCAAAAAGTTTTGCAAGAATTCATGAAACAAATTTAAAAAAACAAGGAATGCTTGCTATAACATTTAAAGATAAAAACGATTATGATAAAATTAAAGAAAAAGATAAAATTTCAATAGAAAATATAGAATCTTTTTCGCCAAATAAATCTTTATTAATTAAGGTAATAGGAGAAGATAAAAAAGAAATTTATTTTGAGGCTTTGCATACTTATAACGAGACTCAAATAGAATGGTTTAAAAACGGAGGAGCTTTAAATACTCTTCTAAAAAATAATTAATTAAAATAATAAATAAAAAATTTTAATAAAAATTTTAATAAAATAAAAAAATAATCGAAGGCTATATTATGAGCAAAGTTGAAATGAAAAACGGAAAATTAATTATTCCAGATAAAATTTCTATTCCTTTTATAGAAGGAGACGGAGTCGGCGCTGAAATAACCCCAATATCTCAACAAATTATAAACGAAGCGATTAAAAAAGCTTATAACGAAAAAAAATCTATAGAATGGATTGAAGTTTTCGCGGGAGATAAAGCTTTAAAAGAATTTGGAACTCATTTGCCAGAAGAGACAATAAAAACTTTTTCAAAATATTTGATTGGAATAAAAGGACCATTAACGACTCCTATAGGAGAAGGCATCCGTTCTTTAAATGTGGCTTTGCGTCAAACTTTAGATTTGTATGTTTGTTTGCGCCCGATAAGATGGTTTAAGGGAATTTCATCGCCTGTAAAAGAACCGAATAAAGTTAATATGATTGTATTTAGAGAAAATACGGAAGATATATACGCGGGAATAGAATGGAAAAACGGAACTAAAGAAGCTAAAAAATTTTATGAATTCTTAAAAAACGAAATGGGAATAAATAAAGTTAGATTTCCAAAAACTTCTTCGTTTGGAGTAAAGCCCGTTTCTGAAGAAGGTTCAAAAAGATTAATTTTTTCTGCCATAAAATACGCTATTAAATTTAATTTGCCTTCGGTTACGATAGTTCATAAAGGAAATATAATGAAATTTACGGAAGGAGCTTTTAGAAAATACGGATACGAAATTGCAAGAGAAGATTTTTCTGAAAAAACTTTTACTATGGAAGAATTTAACGAAATAAAAAAAGATTTTGGAGAAGATAAAGCGAAAGAAAAATTAAAAGAAGCTAAAGAAAAAAGAAAGGTTATAATAAAGGATAATATAGCGGATGCATTTTTGCAAAATACTTTATTAAAACCAGAAGATTATTCTGTTATAGCGACTTTAAATTTAAACGGAGATTATATATCCGACCAGCTTGCGGCTATGGTTGGCGGAATTGGAATAGCGCCAGGAGGAAATATTAATTATGAAACGGGACATTCTATTTTTGAAGCTACGCATGGAACTGCGCCAGATATTGCTAGAAAAAATAAAGCAAATCCATGTTCTTTAATTCTCTCTTCTGTTATGGCTTTAGAATATTTGAATTTAAATGAAGCTGCTGATTTGATTATAAAAGCGTTGGAAAAATCTTTTGAAGAAGGATTTGCAACCGAAGATTTGGCTTTATTTATGGAAAACGGAAAACCTTTAGGAACTAAAGAATTTGGAGATAAAATACTTTCTTTATTGTAAGAAAAATTATAAACTATTTAATTAACGGAGTATAAAATGAAAAAAGAATATTTATTATATAAACTATACGACCATTCAAAAAAAAGAGTTCATATAAATAACGAACTTTTTGAAAAGTATAATGTTAAAAGAGGATTAAGAAATAAAGACGGCACGGGAGTTTTGGTTGGGCTTACAAATATAGGCGATGTCGTAGGATATAAGAAAAACGAAAACGGCGAAGTTTGTCCTATAGACGGAAAATTATTTTATAGAGGATACGATTTAGAAGATATAACGAAAGATATTTTACAAAGCAAAAGATTTGGTTATGAGGAGGTATGTTATTTACTTCTTTCGGGAAAACTTCCCGATATGGAGAGATTAAAATCTTTTAATGAAATTATAAAAGAAAATATGTATTTAGATAAAAAAACTATAATGCATATAATAGATTTAGAAGGGCAAAATATAATGAATATTCTTTCAAGAAGCGTTCTTGAAATGTATATTCATGACCCGAATCCTGAAGATTTATCTTTAGAAAATTTAATGATTCAATCTATACGATTAATAGCGCAAATTCCCGCCGTTATAGCCTACGCTTATAATATGTATCATTATAGCGTATTTCATAAATATTTAAATATTATTCTTCCAAAAACAAAATATTCTATAGCGGAAAATTTTTTATATATGCTTAAACAAGATTTTACTCATTTAGAAGCTAGAATGTTAGATTTGCTTTTGATACTTCATGCGGAACATGGCGGCGGCACTAATTCAACATTTACCGTGAGAGTGACAAGTTCGGCGCGCACAGATACTTATTCAAGCATTTCCGCAGGCATTGGCTCTCTTAAAGGAGATTTGCATGGAGGAGCTAATATAAAAGTAGCCGATATGTTTAATCATTTAAAAGAAGTTATAACCGATTGGAAAAATAAAGAAGAATTGGACGCTTATTTGATAAAAATCTTAAATAAAGAGGCATACGATAAAAGCGGATTAATTTACGGAATGGGGCATGCGGTTTATACTTTATCGGACCCGAGAGCGGTTATATTAAAAGAGCTTGCAAGAGAGCTTGTGAAAGAAAAAGGCAAAGAAAAAGAATTTGAATTTTTAGAGCTTATAGAACAAAGAGCTATAGAATGCTTTATAAAAGTTAAGGGAGAAAATAAAAGAGTTTGCGCAAATGTAGATTTGTATTCGGGATTTATATACGATATGCTAGGAATACCGAAAGAAATTTATACTTCCTTATTTGCTATGGCGAGAATAGTCGGTTGGTGCGCTCATAGAATCGAGGAGCTTAATTTTGACGCAAGAAGAATAATAAGACCCGCTTATAAGAATGTAACAGAACCTATTGAATTTACGCCAATGGAAGATAGATAATTATTTTTTATTTTTCCATTAAAAGTATAGCTGCTTGATTATTCCCAAATGCAATAGTTTGAGCATTTTGAGTAGGCATTTTACTCCAATCTATATTTTCTTTAGGTTTTTTTGTATCAAAATTTTCTAAATACCATTTATAAAATTGTAACTGATAAGAATAATTTTGCCCATGTTCTCTTAATTCTGGAAAACGACTTTGATAACCTACATATTCAAATCTATAACCATAATAATAATAAGTTTCTTCTTTCGGAGCTATAATGCCAAATATATCTTGTAAATTAAACTTTACATAATATATTCCAAATAAATAATTATAACAATTAGTAGCTCCCCAAAAATTAAAAGTATAGGAGGTTTTTTTATCTTTTGTTTCAACTTTTATATCTCCGTTATCTAAAAAAGTATAAGTATTTTCAACTTCTTTCTCTTCTAAAATTTTATCCGCAACTTTACTTTTCCAATTATTATTTGCCTCGGTAGTCGTTGAAGTATTTGTCCCTGTATAATCATATTTATATTCTTTGCCTTCTTGAAAAATAAAGTTTTTTGTAGAAAAAGAATTTTCATTATATTTACAATTTGTAGAAATATCTATAGCTTTATAATGCATATTTACCTTATCATAAATATAATAAAGTCCGTATAAATTGCCATTAAAATTAGTAGCTCCCCAAAAAGTGCATATATCATTAATTTCTGTAGTATTATTTTTTGTATATTTAATAGTAAGATTTCCTATATTATCAAAATTAAAAGTAGCTTCATAAAAAGGTATTTCTCCGTAAAAAGTTTTATTTGTCATTTGTTCTTTCCATTTATTAGCCTCTGCAGTGTTAGTTTGAGACGGTTTTAATTTTGTATTATCATAAGTAGAGTTAGTTTCTGTTGATTTTAATACCGCATCTCTTGATTTTTTTGCTAAACCTTCATTTCTATAACTACCTCCTCCGTCTTTATTCCAAATTGAAACTTTATCTTTAATTAATCCGTTTTCATACATTAAAGAATTAAGCACTTCAAATGTTCCGTCATTTTTCTTATAATAATAGCATGCAATTTGATTGTCATCGGGAAGCATCCCCCAAAATTGGCAATTGGTTACTTTATCGCCACTTCTACTTATATATATTTTTGTTATATTGGCTTCACTGTCGAAATAATATTTTTTATATCCGCTATGGGATGTATAACCTCCTTTTATATTTCTATAATATGCCATTAATTCGCCTTTAGAATATTTTTGTCTCATTTCTTGAAATTTTTCTAAAAATTCTTTTGCGGCTTTAGTGTTTGTTTGAGGGGGTTCATAATTATCTTTTGTAAATCTAAAATTTCCGTTATTACCTCCTCCATTATTTCCACCGTTATTACCTCCTCCATTATTTCCAGCATTATTACCTCCATTATTTATACCGTTATTATCCCCCGTTATATCTCGAGATTTACGGCAACTTGTAATAAGTAATATTATAAAAATTATTTTATTTTTCATTTTGTTTTTAATTCCTTTTAATTATTAAAAAATTTATGGAAATTATACTATAATTAAAAAAAATAATCAAATTTTGACAAATATATAATATTTGATATAATAAAAAAGTTAAGGACGAATATTAATTATGAATATAGAAGAAGCAAAAAACAGAATAAAAAAATTAACCGAAGAGATTAACTATCATAATAAACTTTATTACACGGACGATAATCCCGAAATTGAAGATTATGAATACGATAAACTTTTTAGAGAGCTTGAAAATTTGGAGAGAGATTTTCCAAATCTTAAAGAAGAAAACAGTCCTACGAATAAAGTCGGCGGAATGATTTTAGAAAAGTTTGAAAAGTTTGAGCATCCGATTGCAATGTATTCTCTTTCAAATGTTATGAATGAAGAAGAATTTTTTGACTTCGATAATAGAATGAAAAAAGAGATTAATTCAAAAGATATAAAATATACGGTAGAAAATAAATTTGACGGTTTGGCTTTAGAGCTTATTTATCAAAATGGGAAATTGATTGTTGCAAGCACAAGAGGAGACGGACAAGTCGGAGAGAATGTTACAAATAATGTTAAAGTAATGAATAATGTTCCAAAAAATATTAAAGAAAAAAATAAACTTATAATTAGAGGCGAGGCTTTAATAACGAAAAAAGATTTTGAGGCTTTAAACAGAGAGAGAGAAGAGCTTGAAGAAGTGCCTTTTGCAAATCCAAGAAACGCGGCATCGGGAGGTTTGAGACAGCTTGACAGTTCGGAAAGCAAGAAACGAAGATTAAAATTTTTCGCCTATCAAATTGCAAATTATAAAGATTTTAATTTAACGAACGAATATAAAGCTATGGAATTTTTATCCGATTTAGGTTTTACAGTTGAAGGAGTTCATCCAAATATTGACGCTAAAGAAGTTTTGAAAATATATAACGAAATTCAATTAAACAGAAATAAAATGGATTATGAGATTGACGGACTCGTGATTAAAGTTGACGATATTAAATCGCAAGAAAAATTAGGATTTTTATCTCGCGCTCCAAGATTTGCCGTAGCTTTCAAATTCAAGCCCGAAGAGAAAGAAACTTTATTAAATAATATAGAGGTTCAAGTTGGAAGAACGGGAGCATTAACGCCTGTGGCAAAATTAAAACCCGTTCAAGTGGGCGGCGTTATCGTTTCAAATGTCACTCTTCATAATCCTAATGAAATAAAATCTAAAGATATAAGAATTGGCGATACGGTTGTAGTTATAAGGTCGGGAGATGTTATACCTAAAATTGTGAGAGTAAATTTAGATAAACGCCCGAAAGAAAGCAAAGAGTTTGTTTTTCCAAATAAATGTCCCGTTTGCGGAGGCGATACGGCGATAACCGAAGGCGATGTAATAGTTAGATGCATAAATGAAGAATGCCCGAGCAAAATTACAAAATATATAGAATATTTCGTTTCAAAAGCGGCTATGAATATAGAAGGAATTGGAAAAGAATGGATAGCGATTTTCACAAAAAGCGGACTCGTTAAAACTCCAGCCGATATTTATAAAATTAAAAAAACAGATTTATATAAATTTGAAAGAATGGGAGAGAAGCTTGCCGACAATATGTTAAACTCTATAAAAGAAAGCAAGAAAACCACTTTAAAAAGATTTATATATTCTTTGGGAATGCGTCAGGTTGGGGAGACTACAGCCGATTTACTAGCTAAATATTTTACTTCGATAGAAAATTTCAAAAAAGCGACTATAGAAGATTTGGAAAATATAGAAGGCATAGGAGAGATTAGCGCAAAAAGTATTTACGATTTTTTGAATAATGATAAATCGAAAAAAATAATAGACGATTTGCTCGCCGTTGGAGTAGAGCCTATATTTGAAAAAATGGCAATTACGGAATCGAAATTAACGGGCAAGAATGTAGTTATAACGGGTTCTATTGAAGGTTTTACAAGAACATCGGCAAAAGAAACTGCCGAAAGATTAGGAGCAACGGTTCAATCTTCCGTGTCGAAAACTACCGATATATTAATAGTCGGAGAGAAAGCGGGAAGCAAATTAAAGAAAGCGGAAGAATTGGGAATTGAAATTATGCCCGCGGATGATTTTATTAAACTTGTTAATGAATGAAAGTTGTTTTTATATATAAAAATACTATTTTACCTAAATGATGTTTATATTAGTTTATCTATATTAAATATGAATATAGTTTATAAGCATAACTAGTATTATTTATAAAAAATTAATAGTTTTAGGATATAAATTATTAACCCATCAATTTTACCATAACAGCTTTTTGAACATGCAGTCTATTTTCAGCTTCCTCAAAAATTTCATTAGCATGCTCTTCAAAAACTTTTGTGCTAATCTCTTCCTCTCTATGAGCTGGCAGACAATGCTGGACCATTGCATCGGGCTTTGCAATAGCCATAACTTCATCGTTAATTTGATAGCCTTTAAATATTATTCTTCTTTTTTCGGCTTCTTTTTCTTCTCCCATAGAAGCCCAAACATCCGTAAAAAGTATATCAGAATCTTTAGCAGCTTCCATAATATTTTCCGTGATAATAAATTTATCTTTATATTTTTTCGTAAAGTCAATAACTTTTTCATCAGGATTATAATCTTTTGGGCAAGCTATCGAAACATTCATTCCCACTTTTAATCCGCCTACAATTAAAGAATTAGCCATATTATTTCCGCATCCAATAAAACACATTTTAAGTCCTTCAAATTTTCCTTTGAATTCATGAATCGTCATAAGGTCGGCAAGCACCTGACATGGATGACTAAAATCTGTAAGCCCGTTTATTATTGGAATCGAACCGTATTTTGCAAAATCTTCAACTTCTTTTTGCTCAAATGTGCGAATCATAATTCCATCTAAATAGCGAGATAGAACTCTAGCCGTATCTCGCACAGGCTCACCTCTTCCTATTTGCAAATCATTACTTGATAGAAATAATGCTTGCCCTCCAAGTTGATATATGCCTGTTTCAAAGGAAACTCTGGTTCGAGTAGATGACTTTTGAAAAATCATACCTAATGTTTTACCTTTAAGAATATGATGTTCAATTTTATTTTTATTTTCTTTTTTAAGTCTGTCTGCGAGATTTAAAATATCGATTATTTCCTCTTTTGATAAATCAAGCATTTTAAGTAAATGTTTCATAAATTAACTCCAAAAATTTATTAATATTAAATTTTATTTTTTATATATTCAATTTGCGCTTTAACCGATTCGGGAGACGGTCCTCCTTCTACTTTTCTTTGCATTATGCATGTTTCAAGGTTTATAGCTTCAAAAATATCTTCTTCAAATTTATTAGAAAATTCTTTATATTTTTCAATCGGCAGAGTTTCGAGAGTTAAATTATTTTCAATGCATAACCTGACAATCTCGCCCGTTATTTTATAAGCGTCTCTAAAAGGAATTCCCTTTTTAACCAAATAGTCCGCGCAATCCGTAGCGTTTATAAAACCTTTTGCCGCAGCTTCTCTCATATTCTTTTTTATTATTGTCATTGTTTCAAGCATTGGAATAAAAGTATTAATGCAAAGTTTAACCGTATCTATAGCGTCAAAAATCGCTTCTTTATCTTCTTGCATATCTTTATTATAAGCGAGCGGAAGTCCTTTCATTATTGTAAGAAGAGTATTTAAATCTCCATAAACTCTTCCCGTTTTTCCTCTGATTAATTCGGTTATATCGGGATTCTTTTTTTGAGGCATAATTGACGAACCCGTAGAATAAGCATCGTCAAGTTCTATAAATTTAAACTCCCATGAACACCATAAAATTATCTCCTCTGAAAATCTTGATAGATGCATCATTAATATTGATATTGCCGATACAAGCTCTATACAAAAATCTCTGTCGGAAACTGCATCGAGAGAGTTTTGAGTAATTTCATCAAATCCGAGCAAATTACAAACTCTCTGTCTGTTTATCGGGTAAGTAGTAGACGCCAAAGCTCCGCTTCCCAAAGGCATAATATTTATTCTTTTATATGTATCTTCAAGTCTTCCTAAATCTCTTAAAAACATTTGAGCGTAAGCCATAATATGATGAGCGAATGTTATCGGTTGAGCGCGTTGTAAATGAGTATATCCAGGCATAACGGTTTTAAGATTTTTTTCGGCTAAATCGATTAAAACTCTCATAAGTTTTTTTGTAAGATTTTCAATTTCTTTAATTTCTTTTTTTAAATACATTCTTATATCGAGAGCTACTTGGTCGTTCCTTGAGCGAGCCGTATGAAGTCTTTTTCCCGTATCTCCTAATCTTTCGGTAAGTTCCGATTCTATAAACATATGAATATCTTCGGATGCAGAATCAAATTGAAGTTTTCCGCTTTCTATATCTTTAAGAATTTCTTTAAGCCCTTCTACTATAGCTTTGCTTTCTTTCAAATCAATTATATTGCATTCGCCAAGCATAGTCGCATGAGCTATAGAACCTTCAATATCTTCTTTATACATTCTAGCGTCAAAAGAAATTGAAGAATTAAAATCGTTTACTTTTTCGTCAATTTCTTTTGAAAATCTGCCAGCCCACATTTTTTTATTTTTCATTTTTTATTTTTATTCTTTACCTTCTTTTCCATATTTGCTCTTACTTTAACGGGAAGCCCGAATAGATTAATAAATCCTACGGCATCCGCTTGATTATATACATTATCTTCGCCGAAAGTTACAACCTCTTCATCATGAAGCGAATACGGAGATATTACTCCAGCGTTTATTATATTTCCTTTATATAGTTTAAGTTTAACCTCGCCCGTAACGGTTTTTTGAGTTTCCGTAAAAAATGCGCTCATTGCCTCTCTTAAAGGAGTAAACCATTGTCCATTATAAACTATATCTGCAAATTTAATCGCTAAATGTTGTTTTACTCTTAAAGTTTCTTTATCTAAAGTAATAGTTTCAAGGACTTCATGAGCATGATATAAAATAGTTCCGCCAGGAGTTTCATAAACGCCTCTTGATTTCATTCCGACAAGACGATTTTCAACAATATCAACGATACCGATTCCGTTTTTTCCACCGATTTTATTTAAAGCGCTTACCATTTCTACTCCGTTAAGTTTTTTACCGTCAAGATTCGTAGGAATTCCTTTTTCAAAACCTATTTTTATATATGTAGGTTTATCGGGAGCTTGAATTGGTGATACTCCAAGTTCGAGAAAATTTTTCTTTTCGTATTGCGGTTCGTTTGCAGGGCTTTCTAAATCGAGTCCTTCATGAGAAAGATGCCATATATTTTTATCTTTAGAATAATTTGTTTCTCTATTTATTTTTAAAGGAATTTTATGAGCTTCAGCATATTCTATTTCATCCTCTCTAGATTTTATATTCCAAACTCTCCAAGGCGCTATAACTTCTAAATTTGGAGCGAATGTTTTAAATGCAAGTTCAAATCTAACTTGGTCGTTTCCTTTTCCCGTGCATCCATGACATAATGCGTCAGCTTTTTCTTTAATCGCAATCTCTGCAATTTTCTTTGCGATTATCGGACGAGCGAAAGAAGTTCCGAGCAAATATTTATTTTCGTAAACGGCTCCAGCTTGAAGAGTCGGATAAATATATTTTTGAATAAACTCTTCTTTTAAGTCTTCCACATAAAGTTTTGAAGCGCCTGTTTTTATAGCTTTTTCTTCAAGTCCGTCAAGTTCCGTTCCTTGTCCGACATCGACAGAAACCGCTATAACCTCGCAATTATCGTAATTTTCTTTAAGCCATGGAATTATAACGGAAGTGTCTAATCCGCCAGAATAAGCCAAAACTACTTTTTTTATTTTTTTTGACATAATTATTTCCTCTGATGATTAATACAAATTTTTTAATTAAAATATTAATTATTATATATCATAAATTTACAATGTCAATAATTTTTAAGCAAATTAAAATATTTTCTTACAAATTATAGTTTCGTCTCGTCTAGCTCCAACCGATATTATAGATATTTCTGTTTCCGTTATTTCGCTTAATCTATTCAAATATATTTTTGCATTTTCGGGAAGTTTATTATAATCTCTTATATTTCTTGTGTCAGTTTTCCAACCTTCAAACTCTTCGTAAACTGCTTCAACTTTTGAAAGAATATCCAAATCAGCAGGATAATCTTCTATTATTTCACCATTATATTTATAAGCTATGCATAATTTTAATTTATCCAAATCGTCCAATATATCTAATCTTGTGACAGCCAAAGAATCGAGTCCGTTAATATACGATGCATATTTTATAACGCATGCATCAAGCCAACCGCATCTTCTCGCTCTTCCCGTAACAGTTCCGTATTCGTTTCCTCTATCTCTTATATGATTTCCTATTTCGTCAAAAAGTTCTGAAGGAAAAGGTCCCTCTCCGACTCTTGTGGAATACGCTTTTACAACGCCTATAACATTGTCTATATTTCTTGGTCCAACTCCACTTCCAACGCATGCTCCTCCCGAAGATGGAATAGACGAAGTTACAAAAGGATAAGTGCCATGTTCCAAATCGAGCATAGTCGCTTGAGCGCCTTCAAAAAGAATATTATTTTTTTCTTTTATCGCTTTATTTAATATTGTAGTAGTGTCGGCTATATAAGGCTTTAATCTTTCTCCGTATTCTAAATATTCTTTTAATATTTCTTCAAAATCAAAACCGTTATGATTATAAAGTTTTTTTAGAAGTTTATTTTTCAATTCTAAATTGAATTTTAATTTTTTAGAAAATAATTCTTTGTTAATTAAATCGCAAATTCTTATTCCTATTCGCATAGCTTTATCCATGTAACATGGTCCGATTCCGTTTTTTGTAGTGCCTATTTTATTTTCTCCCAAATCTTCCTCTTGAAGTTCGTCAAGGACTTTATGATAAGGCAAAATTATATGAGTGCGGTTTGATATTTTTAAATTCGATATTTTTATTCCTTTGTTTTTAAGCTCGTCAACTTCTTTCAAAAATATTTTAGGCTCTATAACGACTCCGTTTCCAAGAATGCAAATTTTATCTTCGTATAATATGCCCGAAGGAAGAAGTCTCAATTTATATTTATTTTGATTAACGACAACGGTATGCCCAGCGTTGCTCCCGCCTTGAGAACGAACGACATACTGACATTTTTCGGCAAGATAATCTACAATTTTTCCTTTACCTTCGTCTCCCCATTGAGTTCCAACCACGATAACAGAAGCCATTTATTCCCCCAATTCTATAATTTTTTATATCTTTAAATTTCTATAAATAATAATGTCAAACCCGAATAATTATATAAATATTTATTAATAATTTCAATATAGAAGTTAATTCATTTAATTAAATAAATCATATTTTTAAAATTAACTTTTTTAATCTGATTTGCTTTGCATTTGGCTTTCATACGCTGTGTATCTATTCTATGTCCCTTCGGCAGAAAATTATTGTGCTTTTTTATAAAAAATGCGGGTTTTGAGTTTAAACTATATTCTTTGATAAAATAAAAATTATTAAAAATATTAGGAAAAATTTTAAAATAATATATAAATATTAAAAAAATTATGAAATATTTTAGCTTAATTATAATTAATATTACTATATAAAGCAATATTTTATGTAAATATAGAAAAAAATTAAAATAAAGTAGAAAAAATTAAAAAAAGTTCTTGACTTTTAAAAAAAATTTACTATCTTTAAAGTGTAAGGCTAATAAAATCTTATAATTTATATTAAGGAGTGATTGTATGAGACGCTATCTACAACACAACGCAACGCATAGCTATTATTATATTAATAGCAGTCTTTTCTATTGCAGGATTTACTTCCTGTAAAAAGAAACCAACTCAAATAGCTGACTTCAACATGGAAGAGCCAGACCAACCTACTGGTTTAGAACCTCCAACAACAGACACTGGTAGCAGTTCTGGTGGCGGAGACAACAGTTCTGGTGGTGGAGATAACGGTTCTGGCGGCGGAACAACAAATCCAGAAAATCCAGAAACCCCAAAACCTCAAGAACCTACATATCCATCATACACTTATTACAGAGTTTTTGTTCCTTGGGCTTTAACTCCAACCGAAAATACTACGGTTGTATCTTATCAAGACACGAATAAGTTAGCCGAACTTTGGAAAGCTATGATGAAGAGAAAAGGCGCTGGAGACGCTGATGTTTTCCATATTAGAAATAATGGCTGGGCTAAAGGTGTAAATGCTGATAACAAAGATGCAGATAACAACGATACTATTAGACATGAATTAAGATATTCGCCTTGGAATTTAAGAATTGGCGGCGAAAACCCTAATCCTAATGATGTAGATATATATTTTCCAAATGGAAGTTTTGGCAGATATCGACCAGTTAAAAAATTCCTAGGAGCGGCTATAGTTTATTATGCTAATACTGGTCCTTATGATAAAGTGTTTACCGTAGGCGGTATTTACCAAGTAGATGTTGGAAACAGCGATTATAAAAATCAAGGAAGTGATGGCTTAAATGTATTTATGGGTAATAAAGATAAAGGCGATGTAGAAATAGTGGTTTTGAATACTTCTTTGAAAGGCAAGCACTTCAACGGATATGGAGTAGATGTGTATTCTAAAGATGGTAGTAAAGATGCAAGTAGTCTTATAGCCAAAGAGCCTAACTGGCTTATGGAGAACTTGCCAAAAAGAGAACAGTTCAACCATACAGTTAGAGAAGGATGGTATGAAATACTTTGGATAGCTGGTCCTCCTCAAGGTTATAACTGGCAAACTGGAGTATATCCTTCAAATTATAAATAATAGTTATTTATAATTTAAGTCTGGACATAAGTAAGAGCTTAGTTTAATTTGAGTTGTAAGGGGTTTATCCGAAAGGGTAAGCCCCTTGTTTTTTTCAATTCTTTTTTTATTTAACGCTTGACTTTTTTTTTATTTATTGTAAAATATTTTTGAAACCGATTTATTGGTTAATCTTTCCATAATTGCGAAATGTCTTAAATTAATTTTTATTTTAATTAAAAAGACATTGTTATCTAAACGATAATAAAAGAGTTATGATTTATAATAATAACGAATTGAATTTATGGATAGAGCGCCTGAAATCGGGACTCTATTTTATTTTTAAAGGATATTTTTATGTCATTACCAGCTATGAAAGATTTGCTTGAAGCGGGAGTTCATTTCGGACATCCGACAAGAAAATGGGACCCAAGAATGAAGCCTTTTATATTTCAAGAGAGAAACGATATTTATATTATCGACCTTATGAAAACTCTTAATTATGTAAGAAAGGCTTTCGATGCGGTTAAAGAATTGGCAAGGAACGGAGGCAATGTTCTTTTTGTAGGAACTAAAAAACAAGCCGTTCAAAGCATTAAGGAAGCCGCAGAAAGATGCGATATGTATTATATAAACAATCGTTGGCTTGGAGGAATGCTCACTAATTTTGCGACTATTAAAAAAAGTATTGCAAGATTAAAAAGAATAGAAAAAGAGGAAGTTGACGGCACTTTTGATAAACTTCCTAAAAAAGAGGTTATACTTCTTCTTAAAGAAAAGGACAGATTGGAGAAAAATTTTGCGGGAATTAAAGATATGGAAAATCTTCCCGATATGCTTTTTGTAATCGACCCTATGCAAGAGGCTATAGCAGTAAGCGAAGCGAGAAAATTAGGAATCCCCGTTGTCGCCGTTGTCGATACGAATTGCAATCCCGAAATTATTGATTATCCAATTCCTGGAAACGATGACGCTATAAGAGCTATAAGTTTATTTGCGGGCGTTGTGGCTTCTGCGGTTATAGAAGGACAAAACGAAGCGGGAAAAGAAACTTTGGCTAAAAGCGAATATTCTTCTGAAGAATCTTCTTCTGGAGAATCTGCAACCGAAGAAGCATTTGATAATAGCGCAACAGAAGCCGCCGAAGCTATTGCAGAACAATATGGCGTTTCAGACCAAGAAGAAAATTAATTAAATAGAATTAATTAATAATAAAAATAATTTTAAAATATAAGGATAATTAAATGGCAAATATAAGCATGGATATTATAAAAGAATTGAGAGAGCGAACGGGAATCGGAATAATGGATTGTAAAAAAGCGCTCCAAGAAACTGATGGCGATATGGATAAAGCTATTCGTCTTCTTAAAGAAAAAGGAGCTATTACCGCCGCTAAAAAGAATGAAAGAACGGTTAAAGAAGGCTCGATTGGTTTTTGCATTAACGAAGATAAAACTCAAGTTGCTTGTATAGAACTTCAATGCGAAACGGATTTTGTCGCTAAAAATGAATTATTTATTAACTTGGCTAAAAATATTTCAAAAACGGCTATGAATCTAAACGACAATATTTCAGTTGACGCTCTTTTAAACTCTAAAGGAGAAAATGGCGAGACAATTCAAGCTATGATTAATGAAGGAATTCAAAAATGGGGAGAGAAAACCGTTTTAGCCGATGTTAAAGTTATGAAGACAAGCGGATTTTTTGGAACTTATGTTCATTTCAATAACAAATTAGTAAGCGTTGTGGAATTCGATGTAAAACCTAAAGGCAAATGTTTGGAAATTGCAAATCAAATAGCTATGCATGTGGCGAGCGAAAAACCTTTAGCTTTGAATAGAGAAGGAATTGACACAGAAGCGGTTAAAGAACAAAAAGAAATATTTGAAAAGCAAATAAGAGAACAAGGAAAACCCGAAAATATGATTGAAAAAATCCTTGAAGGAAAAATGAATTCTTGGTATTCCGAGTCGGTTTTAATAGACCAAAAATTATTTACGGATAATAAAATAACTGTTAAAAGTTTAATTGACGAAATATCAAAAGAATCTGGTTCTACTGCTACGATTAAAAACTTTTCAATAATTTCTTTAGGGTTATAAATAATTTTTTTATATTAACTTATATTAACGAAGCAATCTTAAGAAAGTGTTAATTTTTTATAGATTGCTTCAATTTATTAGTAATGGCGGGAAAATAAATTATTAATTAAACAAAAAAATCAAAAATATTTATAATTTTTTATCGCTAATATTTAAATCTATAATTGAAAATTTTTAAGAAATTTATAAATTTTATTTTTCTATAAATTAAAAAATATGTATGAAATGTATTACTAAACTATATTAAATTATTAAAAATATCTGAATTTTAGAATTTTTTCTTAAAAAACGCTTGACAAACTTAATTTTATGTATTATAATATAATTGTAAACTTAAAGGATTTGATATTATGAGAGATTTAATCTTGAGCGGTAACAACTCAACTCAACTCAACTCAACTCAACTCAACTCAACTCAACTCAACTCAATCGCATAACTTTAAATTTTATTTTTTTATTAATTCCTGCAATTTTTTTAATATATTATGTTTACTCTTTAGGCATTTATTTTTTAATTTGTTATTTTCAAATTTCTCAAATTCTAAAATTTCAAAAATTGGAAAATTGCATTTTTATTTTCAAAAATGCTTTTTATAAAAAATTTAATTTTATGGAGGAGATTATGTCTCAAAAAATAACAAAAAGAGTTTTTACTCGCAAATCAAAATTATTTTTAATTTTAGCAAGCATGATATTGGCTTTATCATGCAAAAATCCTTTAGGAGATGAAAGCGGCGGTTCTGGAGGCGCAGGCGGAGGAGGAAGCGGCGGCGGACAAACTATAACCAATGAACAAGGTAAAGTTTTTCCCGCTTGGTATCTAACCGCAGAAGAACAAGGAAAGGATTTTGAAATTAATAAAACATTATTCTTTTCTACAGTAACTCCACAGCAACATTATAGAATACCTGCAATTATAGCAGCTGATAACGGAAACATTGTAGCCATTTGCGATAATAGGCATACAAAATTTGGAGATATAGGACAAATTAATTTGAGTGATTTCATTGATATAGTTTATAAAGTTAGTAAAGATGGCGGTTATACTTGGAGTGATGAAAAAATTATTCTTCCAAAAACTACGGAGAATAAGCTTACAACAGCAAATAATAAAGGCGATCCTATTGTATTTAAACATACAGATGGCACTTTAGTATGTTTTGCAGTTTCTGGAGGAGGTTATGCTGGAGCAACCGATAAGCCTGAAACTCGTTCAAGAATTCTTAGGTCTGAATCAAGAAATCATGGCGAGACTTGGAGCAATTGGGAAGAGGTTGGTCGAAACTTAATTGATGAAATAAAATCCAAACATGGAAAATATCAAGCATTTTTATCTTCTGGCAGAGGTTTAACTTTAAAAGATGGAACATTTGCAGCAGCTATGGCAGGTCCAAATTTTTCTGTAATATATGTTTACTCAAGAGATAAAGGAAAAACTTGGCATTATGGACAATATATAAATGGTAAAAATGGAAGTGAATACACAACTATAACGGAGCCTAAAGTTATAGCAGAATTAGAGGATGGAAAATTATTAATGAGCGTTAGAAATTCTACTTCTATTAAGACTTTAAATAACCCTCGTTTATATGCCGTATCTACAGCCGCTGGTTATAGCACAAGTTGGCCTGCTACATTTTCTAAGTGGAATTTTTTGGACGGAGGCGTAGATTCTGAAGGTGTTGTTTGGACAAGAAAAAGTTTGCATGATAAAAATAGAATGATTCATATACAAGCGCAAGGAATTCAGGGAACAGATAGACGCGGTTTAAAACTATATTTGAGCGAAGACGAAGGAAGAACAGCTAGCTGGAAAGAAGTAAAAGCAATATTACCAAGTTCTGATAGAGCATGTTATGCATCTATTGATATTTTAGGAGATGGAACGGTTATTACTTTTGCTGAAGAACCAACCAGAGCAACTGGAACGGATGTTAGACAATATGATTTAGTTTTCAGAAGATATAATCTGTTTGCTTTGACAAAAGAAGTTTATAAAACCGAATGGTATAAAGAAATAAAATAAGATTAAAAAATTATCAATCCGAATTGACTTAATAGTTTTTAGGTCAATTCGGTATTTGATAAATATAAAAGAAATGAACGGTAAAAAATTAAATGAATTCAAGGAGAAGAAAATGAAAAAAATAATTTTACTTTTATTAATATTTTACACAAGCGCTTTTGGATATTATTCTTCAGACGCGTTTATAGATTTGCTTGTGCAACCTAATCAATTGAGAGTTCGCACGGATAGAGTCGGAGTTCTATTTGGAAATGAAAATATAAGAGCAGCTATAGGATTAACGGGAGCTAATTCGCTTTCGGGCATAATTGTTCATAATGTGACAGAATTTGAATATTTAAATAACTCCAAAAAGGGATTAGACCAATTTGTTCCCGCAGCTTTAGCTGGAATAGGTTATAAAATGGGAATATTCGGAATAGGTTTAGGTTATGAGTTTAAATGGAAAAGCCCTACTTATATGGTTCATACTCCTATTTTATCAATGACAGCTTTAGATAATACTTTTAGAATAAATATCCCCGTTTCAGTTGGAGTTGGGCAAAAATCATATTATCATCCTGATAGAGAGAGCTTAAAGGGAACTATGGTAATATCTACTGGCATAGAGGGAAGATATTATTTCAATATGGAATACTTCTCCCATTTAAGATTTTACTTCAATTATGGGAACTCGACTATAAAAGAGATTAGTTCGCCTTCTACTAATTTTACTCAACAATCGGTTGGTTTTCAATTAAGAGCTTATTTTAATTATGACTTATCTGATTATAAGATTACGCCAATAATAAGATTTCAATTTGATACGGCTTTGGCTACAAAGTTTAAGAATATTACAAGAAACTATAATATTGTAGATAATTATTATATTACGGCTAAAGGTTTTGCGCCAGTAAATGGAGCTATAACTGAAGGTAGTTATGGAAGCACGGGAGCAAATGCCGATGTATTTAATGGAGAATTGAGAGGCGGTTATATAGCGAGCATACCTAATACTTACTATGCCGAAGAACCTTATAGAATAGGAATAGCTTTGCCTGTAGGTTTTAGGACTGTGTCTGAAAGCGGAACTATAGAGCTTTATGTTGAGCCAGCTTTATCTCTCACTATAGTTAATGCGACAAAGAATATATTCTTTTACTCAAGCTATGCAAGGATTAGGAAATCTAACCGAAAACGATAGAAGAAAATCTTCTTAAGGATTGCTGGCTTCTGCCAGACTTATCGATAGACTTCCTCCTCGCAATTGACGATATTCTTATGAAGTAAAAAATTTAAATAAAATTAATATTTTAATTATTTTTCAATATTCTCTTTATTCAAATATTCGATTATATTATTTGCAATATATTTTGCATCTTCTTCATTTAAAGAACTATATAAAGGCAATGTAATCTCATTCTTATAAAGATTATAAGCGTTATCATAATTTTTAATATTATAACCTAAATCAATATATGCTTTTTGAAACGGCAAAGGCAAATAATGAACATTTAATATTATTCCAAGCTCAAACATTTTTTCAATAAATAAATCTCTGTCTTTTTCTTCAAAATCTTTTATTCTAATCATATATAAATGATAAGAAGATTCTATGCTTTCGTTTTTTAATTTTGGAAGAATTATTTTTTCGTTTTTGCTTAATATATCGTTATAAATGCATGCGATTTTTTTTCTGTTTTCAAGTATTTTATTATATCTTCTTAATTGAGATAAACCAATCGCCGCATGCAAATCGCTCAAATTACATTTATATCCTATGCATTCTATATTATATTTCCAAGAATTTTTGCCGCCTTTTTCTTTATCTAAAGCGCTTTTATTTTGTCCGTTTAATGCCCAAATAGAAATTTCTTTATATATTTCATCCGCTTTTATATTTCCAATATCGTTAAATGCTAAAGCTCCGCCTTCCGCAGTCGTTATATTTTTTACAGCATGAAATGAAAACGAAGTAAAATCCGCTTGACTTCCGACTCTTTTATCTTTATAAATCGCTCCTATAGAATGAGCGGCGTCCGATAAAAATAAAATTCTTTTCAATTCTTTTTGATATTTATTTTTAGAATGTTTAAATAAACGCTTTTTATTTTCTAAAATATTTTTAATATTATCGTAATCGCAAGGAATTCCACCTATGTCTACCGATATAATAGCTTTTGTTTTTTCGGTTATCGCATTTTCTAATTTTTTTAAATCTATATTGAAATCATTATTTTTATTAGCGTCTATAAAAACGACTTTAGCTCCAAGATGAATCGCCACATTTGAAGTTGACGCGTAAGTATAAGCTGGAACTATAACCTCGTCTCCTTCGCCAATGCCGAATATTTTTAATGCAAGCTCCATTGAAGAAGTCGCGCTTGAAAGCAATTTTACTTTTTTTACTTCAATATATTTTGATAATTCTTCTTCAAATTCTTTATTAACCTCTCCGCTTGTAATCCAACCCGATTTTAATACTTTAACTACCGCGTTTATTTCGCTTTCGGTTATATCTGGAGGTGAAAATGGTATAATTTTATTCATTAATATTCCTAAATTATAACAATATTATATTATTTATATAATATTATTTTAAAATTGCATCTTGACTTATAAAAAAGCGAGGCTTTAAAACCCCGCTTAATCTATTTTTATTTTTTAATTATTTTAACGCTATATTATAAGTATCCAAAGCTATTGCCTTTTCTTCGTCTGTCGCTATAACATATAATTTTATAGAAGCACCATATTTTTCAAAATTAGCGCAACCTCTTGCTTTAGAATTTTTAGCTCCGTCAACTTTTATTCCCAATTCTTCCATTCCTTCAAGAATCTTCTCTCTTATATCTGGAGCGTTCTCCCCTATTCCGCCCGTAAATACTATACCGTCAACATGTCCTAAAACCGCCATATAAGAACCGATATATTTTTTAATTCTATAACAGAACATTTTAATCGCCAAAGCCGCTCTTGGATTTTTTCCTTCTTGCTCTGATAAATTTCTCATATCGTTGCTTATTCCAGAAATTCCCAAAAGTCCGCTCTTTTTATTCAGAATATTATCCATTTCTTTAGGGCTTAAATTTTCTTTTGCCATTATAAAAGTTGCAACGGCAGGGTCCATATCTCCCGAACGCGTTCCCATTACCAAACCTTCAAGCGGCGTAAGTCCCATGCTTGTGTCAATAGATTTGCCTTCTTTAACCGCTGTAACGCTCGCTCCGTTTCCTAAATGACAAACTATAACATTAGCGTTAGGTTTATTTTCAACTTTGCAAAACTCTCCGTAAACATATTTATGAGATGTTCCGTGAAAACCATAACGGCGAATTTTATATTTATCATAATACTCGTAAGGAATAGCGTATAAATAAGCGTATTCGGGTATAGTTTGGTGAAAACTCGTATCAAAACATAAAACCATTTTCGTTCCTTTCGGAAGTATCTCTTCGCAAGCTCTTATTCCTTGCAAACCCGCAGGATTATGAAGAGGACTTAAATCCGAATACTTTTCTATTTCTTTAATAGCTTCGTCTGTTAAAATAGAACTTTTATTAAAAGCCTCTCCGCCATGCACAACTCTATGCCCAACGCCTGAAATTTCTTTCATATCCGAAATAACGCCGACATCCTTATCGGTTAAAAGAGAAAATATTAAAGCCATTCCGTCTTTATGATTTTCAACTTTCTGCTCTAATTTTTTTTCTTTATTTTTTTCATCTTTTTTCTTTTCCCCTCCTTCATTTTCCCCAAACCTTCAACCTTTAGCTTTTTACCTTTTACTTTTCCCCCTATACCACCTCCCCTGCCACTCTCCTCTCTCACGCAATCTCTTCTCCAGTTTAGCCACAAACTCATAATTCTTTATCCCCCATTTCGGAGCGATCAGATATTCTTCGGGTGATTGATTGACAAAACGTTCCAGATAAACATCCGGCCGGATATGTCCGATCACGTCCACTACAAAATCGAGGTATTCCTCATAGCTATACAACCTGAAAACCTCCGGATGCCGAAGATATTGTTCGGCCATCGCCGTTCCCCGGACAATCTGCAACTGATGTAGCTTCAATACCTGAATCGGCAGATCGCACAAACGGACCGCCCCCTCCAACATAGACTCCCGGCTCTCTCCGGGTAAGCCGAAAATCAAATGAGCTCCTATCCGGATACCTCTCTCAGCCGTTTTCCGTATCGCTTCCTCAGCTTCGGCAAAAGTATGTCCCCGGTTGACCGTTCGCAAAACTTCATCATTTGCAGATTCGACTCCATACTCTACACAAACATAACAACGCCGGGACAATCCGGCAATATAATCCAATACGTCATCGGTCACAGCATCCGGACGGGTAGCGATCACCAATCCTACTACATCGGGACAATCCAATGCCTCCTCATACTTTTGCCGTAACTCTTCCAAAGGAGCATAGGTATTCGAATAAGCCTGAAAATAAGCCAGATACTTCTGACCGATATACTTTCGGGCAAAAAAGGCCCTTCCCTCCCCGATCTGTCGGGATATCCCCGACACAGCCCGGCAATAACCCGGATTAAAACTCTCATTATTACAAAACGTACAACCACCGGTCCCTTTTTTCCCATCCCGGTTCGGACAAGTAAATCCACCGTCGATAGACAATTTTTGCACCCGTTCTCCAAATAATTCTTTGAAATAAGCGGGATAATCATTGTACCGTTTCCGACTCTCTGTTGGCTTCATGCATTTTCTCTTTAGCAGAACAAAAATATCATTTTATTTCTTAATTTTGTTCCCGTAACCACAAACAATAAATGATGAAAACAATCTGCACGGGCATGTTCACGATCATGCTGGTCCTTCTTTTCCGTCCCGTCGGAGCTCAAACCGAAGATGCTTTTCCTTCATACATCGAACAATGTTTCAACAACTATTTCAATTTCAACCCCCAGGAAAAAATTTATCTACATACCGATAAACCGACCTACTCTGCCGGCGAAAATATCTGGTTCAGAGCCTACTGCGTAGATGCCAGCTATCATATCCCGACCCAATTAAGTAAATTTATCTACCTCGAACTCATCAACCGTCAGGATTCGATTTTAAAACGTATCCAAATAAAACAGACCGATTCTTGTTTTTATGGCAATTTGACGATTCCATCCACCACCCCTCCGGGAGAGTATTGCCTGCGTGTCTTTACCAACTGGATGCAAAATAACGAAGAAGATTTTTTCTTCAAAAAAAATATACAGATCGTCAGTACAGTGAATGAAGTAAACATTCACACGGCAAGCAGCCGTCAGGACAATGCAATCCGGACGACGCTCACCCTAATCGATAATGCCGGCAAACCTTATGTTCATCAACGTCTGAAAATCACGACCTACCGTCATAAACTAGCGGTAAACAAGACTACCTTGAAAACCGATGAACAAGGATCCGCCACTTTACAATATCCGGTCAGCGACAGTATCGACCGGATTCAGGTAGCGTTCCCGACGGACTTGCCTTTTGCTTTTTCAAGAGAAATCCCTTTATTGAATCTTTCCGACGACTTCGACTTTCAATTCTTCCCGGAAGGCGGTAATTTATTAGCGGGCACCACGCAAACCGTCGCCTTTAAGGCACTGGATGCAAACGGACGTTCGATAGCTGCCGAGGGAAAAATTTACAATAGTAAGGAACAGGAAGTCGTTTCTTTTTCAACCTTTCACCGGGGAATGGGAACCCTGGAACTGACCACCCAGCCGGGCGAACGCTACTATGCCCTGGTACATACCGCCACAAACCGGGAAAAAAGAGTCGACTTGCAGATTCCCCAAGCGGAAAATCTGGCCTTGCAGGTTTATCCTCAGGACAACCACCTGATCCTTGCTGTCAAAAAAGGAATTCATTTTCCTGCAGGGAAAACGATTTATATCGTTATGCACTCCAGAGGACGTCTGTTAGGCGTGCTACCGGCAAAAGACGATTTCGTGGGAGCCTTACCCCTGAACTCCCTGCCCGGTGGTACCGTGCAGTTCGTACTA